>OGJC01000037.1_pt1 | contig 179973 bp, 154 predicted proteins | sample 1571941 | NCBI WGS metagenome assembly OGJC01 (sample SAMEA2582100, study PRJEB24529) | metagenome | biome: Human gut stool | place: China | collected 2011 | reverse complement strand
AATACCCCACTCGCCTTTCGGCGGCGGGATGAGTGCCACTTAAAACAGCAAGCTGAGCACGGGAAAATGTCTGTCGGGATTGGACAGGATACGGAAGATTATATCTCTCATGTAGCCGACTATGACACCTGCATTTTACGCATAATTCCGCAAAAGAACAGGTCTGGACTTTAATCCAGTTATTATTTCGAGGGACTTCTGCTTTAGGAGCAAAAGTGCATCAAAGATACACTAGTGTCATCTAAACGAAAAATCGTCGCCAAAACATACAAAATTATTCGGCAGAACATTATACATTCCCAAGCCGTGTCTGTTAGATATGATTCTGATTTTGTCTCCCCTTTTTTCGAACATAGTTCACCTGGCTATAGTCAAACTCGCTACGGAACCAAACTGTGAATGTCCAATGCGCATACCACATCTACTTCTACTAAGATTGGCTCATGTTATGACAGACTTCTATCATGGGTTTTGGTAAACAAGGTTTCTGCGACTAGATAATCCCTGCAATAAATGCATTTTGAGAACCCGGCAAACACTGAAGCGACATCTGGCAGAGTTAGTTAATGCATCTGCACAATATGTTCAAATCAACATTGTTTGAAATTCATCCCAGTACTTTGCTAAAACTGGCAGCAGCGTATTAGGAACAGATGAAAAGTCTGATTAAATCTGGACAATTTTATATTTTTAAGACTTTGCCTGAAGTATTTTCATTACCGTTTTCTCATTCACCGTATCCGCTGTAGAAATACGATGCGGACACAATCCAAACTTCGTAAGTATTCGGTCTTTGAGGGCATCACGCGATTGCTGGGATTCGCTTTCTTTATGGAAATGCCAACCGTCAACTTCTATTGCTTGAAGCGGACGCTTGGTGAGAGAGTTGTAAATCAAGAAGTCTACGTGTGAGAAAGGACTTTCGGCAAAAGTTTTTTCCTGTTCATCCAACACGCCCCAGTCTGCAATTAATCTTGACAGGGGATAGTGGCACAAAACTTCTGTGTTTGCCAATTCCAAATGAGCTATACCTTTGAGCAACATATTATACACAAGATGTTCAGACAGGTATCCGGATGCAACCGGATGAGCCTGCTCGTATGCCAAACGTTCTGCCGTATATTGCTTGTACAACAAATCAAAAACAGAATGGAGCTTGCTCTCCTTCACTTCAAAATTGTTGTACTGGATGTAGGCAATGAGTTGGGCTATGTTTGTGTCCTGCGGCATATCGTTGCCATTGGTCACTATGCACAAATGGGTTTTGGCTCGTGAGATGGCCACATTGAGCAGGTTGGGGTCATCGGAGAACTCTGTCGGAGCGTTATCAACCATGCTCATGATGATTGTGTCACACTCACGTCCCTGATACTTATGCACCGTGCTGGCAATGTCTGACCCAATGACTTTATTGATTTCCTCTGCTTGTGAGCGATAAGGAGTGATGATGCCCACAGTGCCCATATCCGCATATTCTGGCATCACTTCTTGGGTTATCACGTCAATCTCACGCTAGTTGAAATGCCCACGGGCATGATTCCCTTTGATTGTCCGCACCACCTGTAACACCTTGTCCTCGCCTTTGTCTGTCGTCATGGACACCAGTTCACCGTCATAGAATTTTTGATTGCAGAACTCGATTATTTTCGGATGGCAACGATAATGCTCACGGAGCAGCGTAACCGGCGCGTCCTTGAACACCTCCACACAAGATTGCAAGAAACTGTGTGTGGCGGCATTGTACTTGTCATCCACGTTGTATGTAGACAGGATAGCGTCCAATGCCTGAGCTTCTTCCCTGCTGACCACGTTAGGAAGCTGTTTGTCATCACCCACGATTACGGCATTCATGGCACAAGACAACGCCAACGCACCTGTCTTTATGTCCACCTGTGATGCCTCGTCCATAATCACATAGTCAAAAACCATATCCTTGCTGATGCAACTTTTGGCGGAATAGGTAGTGCTGAGCACGACCGGATATTCTTTCAAAAACTCCTCGGTTTTCGGCTTAATGTCTTTGGTGGTGAATCGTATCCTCTCTGAGGCTCGATAGCGTTTTGCCATCTTACTTTTCAACACCAAGAGAGATGCGGAACGCAATTCTGCCGTACACCGTTTGATGTCGATGGATTGCAGCGTTGTGGCAATAGCATCCAACTCTTGCTCTATTTCAGTCTTACGGGAAAAATAATAGGCAGATTCCAAACCCGTAACCACATCCGACGGCTTGCCTCCGAGAAACGAGAATATCCTCATACCCAATAAAAAAGTCCACTTCAGCCGAAACCAGATGTCAGCTTTGGGGCTGTTCTCTATCTTCAGTTGATAAAGATTGAGCAGTTTCATCAGTTTGGAAGAACGTTTGTCGTTCAGCCACTCATTGTCGGAAGATTCCAGTTGAAGCATGTCATTATACTTCGTTTCTTTCAGCAATGCGTCGTATTCTGCCTTCAACTGGGCTTGGCGTGTCTGGGCATCAAATCCTTGGGTCACGGTATGAAGCGAGTTTTGTGCTTGTTGTCTAGCAGGCTCTTCTTTTATCGCCCAACCGCTCATATCCGGATAATCGGGTTGATTGGCGATGAAAGCCTCTTTGTTCTGCACACTGCCCAGTTTCGCCACGATAAAGTCAAGACTTTCCTCTGCAAGTTTTTCCGCCACATTCTCAACGGCTGAATTATTGTTCGACACCACCAACACAGTTTTGTCTGCCAGCAACAGATTGGCAATGATGTTCAGAATGGTCTGTGTCTTGCCTGTACCCGGAGGACCTTGGATGATGCTTGTCTGATGCATCAATGCAGCTTCCACGGCAGCCTTTTGGCTTGCATTGCAACCGAAAGGAAAAAATACCTGTTTAGGCTCACGATAGACTGCCAACTTCGTCTTGTCGCCAAGATATTGTGCCAAAGGCACGTTGCCGCGCTTCAAGTCCACCAAGTCATACTGTTTGGACAAAATATTCTCGTCATCTTCGGTGGTCAGACCCGTTTCTGCGGCCAATTTCCGCAGATAATCCCAGGTGGAACCTCCATTTTTATCAAGTGGTGTACGGGTTACATACACATCATTTTCGTCAAAGTTTTCAGAATAACCGTTGGCATAAGTCACTCGGTAAAAAGTATGCCGGCCATCGGTGAAGCGAAGCAACTCGCTTACATCTGTTATATGCTTATTCCTGACATACAGTCCCTTTTCACCCATATCTATCGCTTCCGGATGCGTGAGATAAAGCAGTCTGGAGTGATTATAATTAAACACACGGGGCGAGGACAAGAACCGCACCATCCAAAGGCCGTTTTTGTTCTCGCTTATCGAAGCGACTTGTTCGGTGATGAACATTCGCTTGTCATCGCGTCGCTCCAAATCTACAATCATACACTGCTTTGCGTCCATACTATCACGGATTTATTTGTTGCCAACTGCGCCAAAATCGGCCAGCATACCTGAACCTAATCCTTTAATATGACCTTTATACCAAGATGCAAGACCTCGGAAACTTTTTCTATGAAAGCCTTTTTCATTGGATTGTTGCTGTGAGTTATTAGCAGCCATCCTCCACCCAAATCCCGCTGGCTTCGGCCATATTTGGCATCCCTTCGATTTGAAATCACTGGAACTTTACAAAACTTCAAGTTATACTCTTCTACCACTTGGCGCACTTTTGCAACCCCGATTTTCTGCACGACCGCAACCAGCGTTTCTGCGGCAGTCTTTTCAGAGATGACAGTTCCATCCGGAAATTCCACAGACAGATCTCTTGCCGGACCTCGCTCTATCTTTCCCTCTGAACTTGAGAGGTGATTCCGATGAGTTACCTCCGGATCAAGCACCATTTCCTTGGCATCGGTTAATTCCGCTGCAAAATTACGCTTACGGCTCAAATGAACGCTCAATGGTTGTCCGGGCACATAATCCACTACCAACACCAACTCCCGCTTTACGGGCTGCAATGCTGGCTCAATAGTCTTGCTCAACACCGGAAGAATTTCTTTCTTGATGATGTTTTCTTCCAATTCATTGGCCTTCTTTTCAAGGTTCTCATCTACTGGAAGCCCTTCTTTGCGAAGGGTTTCCATGGCTTCGTATAGTTTGCTTAATCTGGACATATTTAAATTATTAACATAGTGTATAATCTTTATGAGTACTAATCTCATTCACTCTCTATTTCCTTATATATTTTGTATTCAAATTCTAACAAATGGTTTATGTCTTCATCTCTTCTCACCACTCTTGTAACTCTAAGTGCAGCAAATTTATGATTGCGATTCTCCAACAGCACAATTTCCCCAACGTTAACAGACTTAGCCCGTGAACTAAAATCAAAATTAATAAACTCGTTAGGAGACGGAAATTCAGTATAATTAGGATTATATCCCAATCTATATATGTAATCTCTATAACAATGAATAGAATTATGCCCACATTCACTCCAATGAGTAACAAATATATAATCACCTTCCCCTATAGTATATGAACCACTATTCCTCTTATAGTCAAAGGATGCTTTCCCTTCAAAAACAGGGTTTTGGAATTCTATTTGTTCTATACTAAGTTTTGTTGTAATCTGGTCTGATATTATTGATGAAATAAACGGATTACTCCCAAGTGGCGGCTTTTTCTTTATATCCTCATCATAAATACGTTCTAGAAGTTCTTGATAGTTATCATAATACTGACCATTATCAAAATCTACATACTTTAATCCTGAAAGAAATGTTGGAAGTTTACGTACTTGGAAATTTCTTTTGATTACTGGAATAATAAATCGTTTATCATCATTATCCATCATTTCTGCTGCTAAGATTCGTTTTTCATATCCGGCCCCTCCTATTCCGCCATTAGCTTTCTCTATATATTTGTCACTACACACGCACAATACAAAATGAGATGTTGTAAGCCCTTGCTCCATAAAGAATGACAAATCGTTACCTAACCTAGCATCCCATTGATCCAGTATTGCATCAATTCCATGATGTCGTAAATCAGATGCGAGTTTTAACACCCAATTTTTATGTTCTTCATTATCCCAGGCATAGGATATAAATGCTTTCTTAATCTCTGATTCCATGTTTAGTAATTATTCGATTATAATTGATATCATCCAAGATTGCTAATCTCAAAATTTTAAGACATAACTATTTTATTAAATTACTTATATCATAATCAAACTCTTGTAATTTCAGCGCACTATCAATGACGAAATCAATACAAAATCGACAATCACTCGCTCGCAAATTGAATCTGCTTTCATAGTAGTCTTTTGGCATTGAACGATATTCACGACCACCATTGCCCCAATAAACATTTGTTTCTGGAGTAATGTATTCAAAAAAGGCATATTTTCGGTAATCAATACCAAGAGCAGTAATTTTCAATATCTCACGTATCCGATTAGTTGTTTCCGTAACATCACGAAACCATCGTTCGCCAAATTTTTCATCATGTCCAATAAGTTTTTGATACTCGCTACCTATTTTTCTGCCTACATCAGTTATGCTATTTATATGATACTTTCCTCTTTTACTATCTTCATAAGATGATAACAATTCCATAAATGCTATTTTAGCATTCACCATACAATTGTAGAGATCATTTTTTACAAGATATTCTTCTGCCGCATCAATGTATGTTTTTACTTCGTTATATGAAATTAAAGATGATACAGATACTGATGAAAAATCCAGCCCAAATTGTATTTTCGTATTCTGACTTAAAAAATCAGCCATAGTTATACGACTTATTTCAACATCACTCTTAGAAGGGAATAATCCTTTATGTTTTATGTTAACACGCCTTTCCTTAAGAATGCGCATTGATTCCTTAAGTGTTAATTCTGGAATTTTGTTCCAGTAATCCATAAATACATTTTCTCCTTTCATTCCTTTATTTTCCGCAACCAAAAGAAGAAACATCTCCGCACAATCATGAAATGACAGAATCGAAAAGCCTGCAACCATATCAACTTGCATTGACTGTTGCGCGCCGAGATTGTACAAGTACTTAATAATTGCCAATCTCCTGATAATTATTTCTTTATCAAGATTACTCATATATTTATGATTCGTATTGTTCCCGTGTTATAGATGTTTGAGGATCGACTATTAACACTTCATCGTAAGTAAGATTATAAAGATGATAAATTAACAAATCAATTTGTTGTTCTAATGCAGTTATGTCTGTGTCCACTGCTAAACGTTTAGCATTGAATATAGAACTGACTAAATTATCTATTTCCAAAAAATTTATATTCACTGGTACACACATACATGAGAGATAAGGTGCTGTAAATGGCAAATAATTACCAGACATTCTCAATCCCTCGAAATAGCACTCATATATATAATTAAATAATTTACTATGTATCCATCCCATTAACTTTAAAGGACTAACTTTTATGCTATGCAGACAATTGGTATTGATTGATGCATATTCACCTTTCTCGTCAAAAAAGCCTTCAAGACGGAGTGACATTTTTGCAATTATAATTTTGGGACTATTATAAAGATTATATCGATTTATCCCTAATATTTTTGCATTATTGGGTAGCATTGGGTATAAATACTGTTCTCCTTTGTCAGTCAAAGTGCGAGCTCCCCAAAAGTTACAATACGGATCTATCGTTCCTGTATTGATAAGTTTGAGTCCTATTTTTTCATCATTATATAATGAATTGTGAAACTCGTCTGCTTCAGAAGCAGTAGATGTTGCATTGATCTTACAAACATCTAAAATTGATTTACTTTTAAGAAGAATTTTTTTGGTTAATTTATACTTGGTGCTAAGTATGAACCCCCAATTGTTTTCTGGTAATTCAGATAGTTGCGAAGAATTGAATTTATGCTCAATTTTATATTTGTCAATAGCTATAAACTCATAAGTTTTAGTATCAGAAGATTTGCGAATAATACTAACAACTGGATATGTATCAGCATCAAAAACACTATCCCTTGAAACGTCTAACACAGTTGTTATTTTTGCATTAGTCATCAAGTAAGCACGTAACGTTTTGCCGTAATTGGCTGAAAGATATTTGTTAGGAGTTATAAAAGATAATGTACCACCATCACATAATAAGTTTAGACCTTTTTCAAAGAAATAAACATACATATCTACCGTACCTTTTGAAGTTTGGAAAAGACTTTTTAAGTACTTGTAATTTGTATTACCGAGCGATTTTTTCAAATCTATAGCACTTATATACGGCGGATTACCAATCACAATATCGAATCCCTCTTTTACGTTAAACATCCATTCAGGATCGAAATATGGTGAAGAGGCATTTTGGTTGAACATGTCCCAAGCAGCCAATTGCTGAGCTTCAGCATTACCCACAGCACCACAATCTTCCAACATATTAGCTATTTTCAGACGCAAATCGTTTACAATCTGCCGATATTTACGCTTGGTGCGTACAGTCTTTGCCCCGAAGATTTTGTGCTTGGCAATCTTCAATTCACTTTCTTTTGCCTTTATCTCCGCACTATCAAACAAAGATGCATCTTTCTTATCCAATCCTATCAACGTATTGGCTGCCACAAATTTCGCTTCAAGGTTCGGGAGCGGACGAATGCCAAAGTTTTCAACAGGATTATCATTGGATTTCTGGTCAACGACCAATGAAATAAAGAAGCGCAACTTACTAATCTGAATGGCGATAGGCTGTATATCGACACCGTAAATGCAATTTTCAATCAAATAGAGTTTACGGGCATAATCTGGGCGGTTGACACTTTCATCAAAACTACGCTCGATGTCCGCAATGATTTCCCGGCGTTCATCAGAAGATGCCGTGCGATAGGCATCCGATGTTTCATCAATAGCCTTATTGAGCATCATCTCCTTCCATTGCGTATTATCGGGGTCAATACGGCTAAGAATATGCACCATCTGTTGCAGCATACCCATAGGGAAAGCTCCAGAACCACAGGCCGGGTCAAGAACTTTGCAGTTATAGAGCGATTGCATGATTTGTTTTCGCTGCTCTTCGGTAAAGTTAACAACCTCGTCTGTATATTGCATCAATTGACGGTATTGAGTTTCAAGGTCATCACCCACGGTGCGTTTGAGGTGAGCAACCAGACTTTCGTCCACCATATATTGCACAATCTCCCGAGGGGTATAGAACGAGCCGGTCTGTTTTCTGGCTGTAGTCTGCGTCTCTGGATTGTAGGATGCAAGCAGGTTTTCGAACACTTTGCCCAACAATTCCGGGTCAAGTGATACCTCCTTGTCGAATGGTGTATTTTCCTCTACGGTAAAATTGTAACGTTTCAGTATATCAATTATTCCTCGGGCTGAAACTTTCTTCTTTTTCTTGTCTCCGTACCATTCCGACAGGTCTATATTCTTGCCGACCTCCTCGCCAAAGAAAAGATAATCAGGAACTATCAACGCTTTCTTCACTGCTTCTCGGTCACTAAAGCCATCATAATACAAATCCTTGTCTTTCTCATCCAAACAATCGAACAGTCCTCCGTTCAAGAACGGAACCGTCTTGTTCGCTAAATCGACAAACAACTGCGGGTTCTTAAAATAGTACTCATAGCGCATCAGCTTGTTGTTATCATAATCCCCACGGCCTTTTCTGAAATGCCTCTCTGAAAGCTCTTTACTTCCTTCCGGCGTAATAGGACTATTGAGCATGGCAAAGAAGAGATTCTGTAAGATGGCTTTGTAATACTTGCTTTCATCGGATTTATAAAACAAATCAACTTTTGCATGCGGATTAAAGCTCGCTATCAGATTGTCTGCAATATATTTTTCGTCAAAAAACTCGTCAGGCACAAGGTGGCGTTGCTTCAGGAACCAAACAAAAATCAAGCGGGTAATCAGGCGGATGGCACTCTCATTGTTAAACTTATCATCATCCGTCTTGTCGTTAAGGTCATTGGGGAAACGTATGATTTTAATGGCCCAAGCATACCAATCGCTCAACTCCTGATAGAATTCCTTTGTAAGCACCTCGACAGAGAAACGACTGCGCAAATCTTCTGCATTGACAACACGGCCTTTTTCATTCAGGTACTTGTTGGGGGTGTAATAGGCAATGCCTTTCCCGAGGAAATAACTATACCGGCGTGGGTTGCTATAATTCCGTGTGATACGAGCCGAGTCATCTTTCACTTCGAGCGTAATCTCAATAAGCGAAAAGCGATAGTTATCGTTATTATCTTCAGGAACAAAGATTACCAAGGCCCTGTCTTCCATTTCGTCGGCCAACATGCGGAACGCTTCTTTTGAAAGCGAAATACGGGCATCATTCTTTGAATTGTGTTTTACCTCGTACACCACCAGGTCAAGAGTATCTGACGAACCCAATTTTATAGCTTGGGTAGTATATTTCATTTTGGTTCTAAACTCCACGGGAGTTGTAGATGACATAAAATCCTCAGGTAAAAAACTGTTTTGTAGAAAGTTGACAAACTCCTGTCGATTATATATTCTGTTAAATTCCATTTTGAGTCTTTTTTTATTGTAATTCTTCACTTAAAATCAATGTCTCTTCACCTTCATCCACCTTGTTTTGGCTATTAATCATACGTGCCAAGTATTCAGAGGAGATTCTCAACGGCAATTTTGCGGCATCTTTGGGAACTAATTGATTGATAAATCTTATCTCATATCCCGACAATGCATCAGCCTTAATGACCTGAACCAAATCAGACAAATAATCCTTAGGCAGTAACTGATTTTTCATCAAGACTTTTACTTTGGCCAAGGCATTTATCAACTCTTTCTCATTTCGCTCTGTTACATCGCTGCTGAATAAAGAGGCTTTCACCTTTTGATACACAGCATCGAAATCACGAGTGAAATCAACAGGTTGTTCACTTTTATCTGCATCAAAAAGCGAAATCGCCTCTTCGGCTGGAATCATTACCGGACTATTTATCGTATCTCCTATCTTAAATACAAAATCGTCTCCTTTACGCCCGAACATCAATACTCCTTTTCTTGGCTTCTTCATATTACGTGCAGTCCTTGCACGATGTGGAAGCTCCATAGCCTGGTCATACGCATCGGTACCTTTCAGGCTGTTTAGCAATTTACGATAAGGAGTATCCCACGATGCTTCCTCACTACGGGCGAATTCCTTACGGTAACGTTCCTTAAAATAGGCTTGCAAATCTTCTTCCTTGGTAAGAGCCTTTGTATCCTCTCCCATAATGGCGTGAATCATGACCATCTTAAGCGTAGAAATTTCCTTTGTCCTGGTCTCGGCTTCACCTACGTCTGTCGGAAAATAATTATAAATGTATAGTTTATCAAACACCTTTTTGTTGATACGATTAATACGACCTATACGCTGAATGACACGAGTCGGGTTATAAGGTATATCGTAATTGAAAATCGCTCCGGCACGATGCAAGTTATATCCCTCGGATATGGCATCTGTCGCCACCAATATGTGATAATCGTTCCGTTGCAAGATGGGTTTTAGTCCCGCATCGAAATTGGCGCGAATACAGTCTTTATTGGCCGAAGTGGCATCCGCCGAAGTATATTTCATCACAGGAAGTCCGGCATTCGCAAGAGCTTCGCCCAGGTAATTCACCGTATCAGCAAATTCTGAGAATACAACCAACTTTCTGTTCGGCTCATTCTTCATCTGTTTGCGAACAATGTCAATAAACGAATCCAGCTTAGGGTCAGATTTCACCATATTGTCTTTGCCAAACCACTGCACACGCAAATTCTTCAACAACTGGATATCAGCCTTAACATCGGTCACGAAATCATCCTTCACATATTTCATGTCTATCTCAAAGAATCCTCGATCTTCATATTTCTCGAAAAGTTCCTCAATCTCTTCCGTTCCATCTCCACCCGACTCATAAAAAGCCTCGACATCCGGCAGATTTCCTTTCTTAAATACCGGAATCTTATGACGCTTCTCTATCCAACGAAGCAAATGCTCTGAGGATTGGATCATATATCCCAATGATGCCTGAAATGCCGCAACCGAACTCTCAAAACGAGCGACCAATAAATGGCGCATGAAGCTCGATATGTTTGTCTGTCGGCCAAGCAGAAGATTGAACTTGACACCGGTCTTATCTTCAAGTTCCTTTGCCAATTTGTCTTTCAGTTCTTCGCGTATATAAAGGACAGGTGAATAGCGGGCTGCCTTAAAACGATAAACCGAGTCACTGCCTCCTTCTGATTTACTAATTCTGTCAAGAGTAGAAAGGTACAACTCTTTCAGCCCACTCAAATCATATTCCAATTCTTCTGGATCATCCGGTAATACCAGCTGAATATTCTGTTGCTTTAAATTATTGGCATATTCCGGTATATCCTGCAAATCCAACCGCGAACGACGTATGACCAAAGGACTTATAATTGAGCGGATTTTTTTTGCTATGTCATCAACCTCTGCCTTAATCTCATCATCGGTTATCTTTTCTGCCTTTTGTTTCTCACGCAAAGTCTTATACCTGCTCATTAAATCCTTAAATGATGCCCCTAGATTTTCAACGGTTTTAAGCGTAGAACAAGACGGTATCTGGAACAACTTGATCATCGCATAAATGTCCGCCGGTTGATTGTTAAAAGGGGTAGCCGTAAGCAATAACACTTTATTTCCTGAACAAAGATTATGTAACAAGGCATAATCCTGTGTATATTCGTTGCGGAAACGATGAGCCTCGTCTATAATTATCAGGAACTGTTCCCCCTCTTTGGACAACTCTTGATAATATAAAACTGCATCCTCAATTTTCCCCGCACTGAAAACGGTAGCGGTAAATCCGAATTCATCACGATAACCTTCCCACTGCTTATACAAATGCGGAGGACACACAATTATAGTCCATAATCTCAAATTACGTGCAATGGTAGAAGCTATCACACTTTTGCCTAATCCGACGACATCGGCTATGATAGCTCCATTGTGATTATTCAACGCATTCAGAGCCATTTGTACGGCATCAGTCTGATACCTTAAATTTGAATACTTCCCTTCGGTTATATCATACGGAGTCAATATATTATTGGATGTAGGGATATTGAAGTATTCTTTAAGGACTCTGATATACATTAGATAAGGTGAGTAAATTTTATCGTACCAGATACGAGTCATCACTTTATTATTCCAATCATCCAGAATGTCCTTGCTCACAATCACTACAGAAGTCTCCCACAGCTCATCGAAGAGTCTTTTACCCTCGTCATAATCTTGTTTGTCATTGAAGCGGGCATTCAACTCCAGGCGTCCTTTCAACCCTTGATAGGACAGATTACTTGATCCTGTAATTAAGACACCTGGTAACTCTCCACCCTCATTCACTAAATCGTTATAGGCGAACAAATACATCTTAGAGTGACAAGGTTCAAGTGTTTTACGTATTTCAAGTGTGCCATCCAGAACTTTCCCATAAAACATTTTGAATTGTTCTTGTTTTTCAGCCGTATCCAAAAAATCAGACTCATTAATCAATTTTACAAGCTGTTCATAATATTCTTCTTTTACAGCACCCCGCGAGATTAATCTTTTTCGAATAGCCTCAACCTCACAAATATGACCGGATATTTGTAAATCGACATCCAATCCTACCAATATCCTTATTTGTTTGTTCTTCAGATTATCCGATAACTGTACATAACCGGAAAAATAGAAATAGCCAACCAATATGTCAACCGCATTTGTCTTAGGCAATATGCCATTGATGATGTCTGATAAGAATTTTTCTTTATTTGTAATAAAACTGCTGCTCATAATGTCATGATATAAGGTTATTTCAACGCATCCAAATATGCCAGACCTTTTTCAGTCAATACATACCCCCCTGTCTTTAGCGAGCCTTGGTACTCTATTAAACGCAAAGGATCAGAAGACAGTTGTTTTATGATACGCTCTAATGTTGCCTTTGAAATATCCATCAGTTCCAATAATGCTTTTCTCTTTATATACGGAGACTTGGAGATTTCCAATAAAACAGACAAAGCATTTTTATTTATAGCCTCATTTATAGCCTCATTTATAGCCTCATTTAATGGCTCGCTCGCATTTTCAAACCCCTCCCTGCAAGGAATCTCAATCAAAAAATAGGTTCTGTCCTCATCCGTTTCAATCCTAGCAGGCTCTGAACCGTTCCTTCGTAACTCATCCTGTATCGTAGGAATACCCGTTGCACGACCTTCTGACAACTGAAGTTCTTTCAGGTAGTCACCCAAACGACGATTGCGGTAGCGGCGTGACTTCAGATGTTCGGCTTTATGAATGGCATCCAGACTGATTGAACGGTCCGGTCCTGCATAACTGAGGATGGAAATCTTTTTCGGTTCGATGGTTATCTCTACCGGTTCTCGCTCCTGATAATCTCTATGATAAAGTGCATTAACAACCGCTTCCTCAATGGCCTGATAAGGGTAGTTGAAGAATGTGATTGATTCCGCCTTGTCTTTAGGTTTGATAATTCGCTTTTTGATTACATTCGTCCGGATATAGTCCAAAGTCTGTTTGATCATTTCCGGAACAGGCCCTACTATCTTGGGAACTTCTATCATGTTGTTTGGATTCTCAATGCACCCTTCCGGGAATATGACAATGTCCACCTGTGTTGTAGGAAAGAATTTCGCCGGATTCTTGCTGAACATCATCGCCGCCACATTTTTAAGTGTTTGATGCTCGGTCGGCCCAGTCAACAAGTCCATCTGACCCAATATTTCTACAAATGGTTTGCTTTCAAAATCATTTGCCAAACGACTGCCTACTGTCTGAAGATAATCCAATACCAACGCCGGAGAGATATCCGAAATCTCAATCCGCTCATTTCCTCTTTCATCAAAAGGCGTTCTATTAGCCATCTCCCTGAGTTCGTCAAGCACCTCGCCTTTTGCCTCAATGGTACTTGTTCCGCTGCGGATATACCATTTGCTTGGAGATTGTTTTGCCGTAACTCGCTCTCTTACATTATACGGGCGGTTAACCCCGGCAGGAGCCCATATCACAAGAACACTCTTCCCATCAACTTCTTGCACATCAATACGAGGCATATAGTAAGGTTCTATCTTGTTATTGTACCCAACCATGTCCTTCTGTATATCATTCAATGCCTCAATAGGCACACCTGTAACCGGTCTTTTGGCAATTCCTGTCCGTTCCTCTTCCTCTATCCCCACCACGATATATCCACCGCCAATGTTGTCAAAATCATTGGCAAAAGCACAGATTGTCCGATAGATTTTATCAGGATTCCATCCTTTCTTAAACTCAATGCGGTTGGATTCTATCTTGCGCTTGTTAAGCAAGTCTTCTATGTTAATTGGTATTGCCATGCTATTGGAGATAGGTTGAATTATTTTTCTTTTCTACATAAAGCAACTCCCTCACATCCACATTCAGGACTTCAGCGATGCGAAACAATGTTTCGAGATCTGGCTGCGATGTGTTTGTACACCAACGAGACACAGAACAAGTATTTTTACCAATCTGCTCGGACAGCCATTTTGCCGTCCTGTTTTGTTCAACAAGTACTACCTTTATTCTATTTAGTTGCTTCATACAGAAAAGACTTATAGTTTGATGCAAATGTACAAAATTTGATTGCAAAAACACATATAAATGCAGGAGTTTTTTCCGAAGTATTTTGATTTATAACACAACAGCTAAATTTTGAAGATTAAAGTATGTTGAATATGTTTTTCTACGCAAAATATTGCTTTTTATATGACCGTGATTTTTAGCGAAAGCTCGTTAGGATAACAAAGAGGATTACACTTTCCACCAAATCTTTTTCGCCATTTTGTCAATATCCACCAAATTTTCCACTCGCAGACTGATATTTGAGTGATGTTTCATGAAAAGCGATATGAGAATAGAATTTATTTGCTAATTTTGCATCGGTTTAGAGACAATACAAACACGAACAATGCGTAGATACAGAATGGACATATTATCGATAGCAACAGCAATTCAGAGCAATAAACGCACTGAATTTGTGTCGTGTGTCCATGTTTCACGCATTGAACCTCGTATTACAAATACTTTCCAACGAACATAACAAGTACAATATTGTACTTTGAATGAGAATATAAGCCGAATAGTTGGAGAGTCTTTATAAACTTTCCAACTATTTTGTTTTATGCCCATTTGTGACAGTCGCCTTTGTGATACTCTTCTGTCATTTCCGTCTGATGGGCTATTGGCAACCAAATTATTAACATGCAGTGATGCACATAAATTGAGAGAAATGAATTTTAAATTTGATGGCAACAAGGTGTTCTTTACATCTGACACCCATTTTTATCATGGGAATATCATCCGTTTCTGCAACAGACCATTCAAGGATGTAGATATGATGAATGAAACCATTATATCCAACTGGAATAATACAGTCGGACAAGATGATATTGTTTTTCACTTGGGAGATTTTTGTCTTGGAGGTTCTGCAGAGTGGACAAAAATGCTTGACCGATTGAATGGCAGGATATATCTGATTATGGGCAACCACGATTTGAAGAATATACGCCAAGGTTACATTGACAAGTTTGAGCATGTTGCAATGCAGACGCATATAGAGGTAGGCAAACAGAAGATTTATTTGAACCATTACCCTTTTCTATGCTTTGATGGTGGATATAAAGATGTGTGGCAACTGTTCGGACATGTTCACACGAAAAAGAACAATACGGGAATTGATGCAGCCCGGCTTCAATACCTCTACCCGACACAGTACGATGTCGGGGTTGACAACAATAACTTTACACCGGTATCATTTGAACAAGTCAAGAGAATAATAACCAAACAAATTGAGAAAGGAGGACAGTAGAATGAAGATACAATATATGAGCGACCTACATTTGGAATTCTGTGATAACAGCAGGTGGATGAAACATAATGAATTGCCGGTAACAGGCGATATTTTGGTACTTGCCGGAGATATATTCTATTTGAAAAACAAGATTGCACCTCTAAGTAATTTCTGGAAATGGGCTTCAGCGAATTATCGTCAGGTGCTCATTGTACCCGGGAACCATGAGTATTACAATTATTGTGATGTAATGGATAATGGATTGCAATGGAATTGGATGTTCAAGAACAATATAGGATATTATCAAAATCAGGTAGTGAGGATTGATGGCACCGACTTTATCATGAGTACTTTATGGTCTCAAATTTCTCCTTCCGACGAATATTTTGTATGGAAGGGTATGAATGATTTCCGGCAGATAATGTATAATGGCAAACTGCTCCAAACAGAGGAGTTTAACCAAATGCATAACTTTTGTTTGGATTTCATAAAGCGAAGTCTGGCAGAAAGCACAGCAGAACACATTGTAGTGGTAACACATCATCTTCCCACATTGGAGGTTGTTGCTCCTCACCATAGAGGTTCTGTGCTGAACAGTGCATTTGCTACTGATTTGAGCAAACTCATAGCAGGCAGTCGTATTGATGCGTGGATTTACGGGCATTCACACACAAATATTGATGCTGAAATTAACGGGACAAAAGTCATTTGCAATCAGATGGGATATGTATTTGACAACGAACATATCAGCAATGGTTTTAATCCGGGCAAGTGCTTAATCTTGTGACAAGCAGATTCATCTAACACGCTCTAAGGCCTCAATGTATCATATAGTTAATAGAAAAGCACCTATTTCAATATTATATGATACGTTGGGGCTTAATATTTTCAGTTAGTCACACGAAAAAAATCTTGCTTGTCAAAGGAAAGTTACCTTTACTTTATCCTTGTACTCATATATACGCCTAATAAAGTAAAGTCAGAACAAAGGGAAGAAAAGAGATGGCTTCGCCAAGCAGACCAACCGATTTACCTAAGTCCACACACGACACAACCTATTTTTCTTTTGGCTGCAAAAATATTCGTGACTGCATCTTGTTTTTAGTTGACTTCAGTTGGTGAAATTACCACTTATTTCGTATCTTCGCACCAGATAGAAAACAGGTGGACTTCGGACGGGGAAACGGCAGTTTTCCCGTTGGTTCCGATTCAAGAGAAAAGAATGGCAAAAAGGGCGGTTTTGGGCCTGAAAAACAAGTGAAAAATGGCTTTTCTACCGTTTAAACGCCAATTCTTTTGTTTTCAAGCAGTTCGATATGCTGCATCGGCAAGTAAAACAGCCCAAACAACTCTGAACATTTCGGAACTACTATAACAAGAGGGCACTTACACATTATCCGACCACAAAATCTTCCGATTTAAAATTACTATAGAAACGTCCTGAAACAGCAGTAAACTTCAATACACAGTAATCAGGGTCCGTCACTCCCTCCGGATAATACATGGTGTCTCCCTCCTGCCAGATCATCTCTTTACTGGCACTATCCGTCAAGACATCCATTGTACCGCGTAGCATGACACCTCTAAAGAATCTCGTATCACAAAAGTAGATACATGCATGGTTGTTCTCCCGGTATTGCGCCACACGCATGGACGAAGTATTTGTTGTCAGATAAATCGTTTTTATCCCCTCTCTTTTTCTGGGTTGCAGCATCGCTTTGATGGTAGGAAATCCTTCACCGTCTATCGAACCGATAAAAGCTGTTTTCAGCTTATCAATCATGTTGCCTACTGTTTTTTCCGCGTCTCTCATCATTTTACTTTTTATTATTGGTTTATTATCTGATGCGAAAGTAGAGAAATGTCAGGAAAGCAATGCAATAAAAAGAAAGGTAGAAATAGCACTTTTTACGGTTTGTGCGCTTTACGATATAATAATGGAGTTTCTCCCGTATGCTGCCGGAAGCTACGGATAAAATAAGAAACCGTTGAAAAACAGAGTTCAAATGCAATATCAGCTATAGGAAAGTCCGTATAAACAAGCAGCCTCTTAGCCTCTTCCATCACCTTGCTCTGAATATATTGTTTTGCGCTGATTCCCATGGTCGAGGTTATCATCTCATTCAGATAATTAGGAGTAATGCAGAGCTTATCCGCATAATATTGAACCGAATGTTGCTCTTTTGCATGTGTAGCAACCAAATTCATGAATTTACTTACATGATGATTGGAAACTTCCCTACTTCTGCCCTCCTCTATCGAAGTCATTTTAAGGTAAGCACGGTCCAGCAACATCAGGACTTCATAAAGTAATGCTCTCAAAACGTGTACATCGCCCTGTTGATACGAATCAATCTCCATCTTTATATCATGCAAGGTTTCAAGTATGCGTGTATAAAGCTCATCAGACAAATGTAGTAGTGATGAAAAACTTTCTATCTGAAAAAACGAAAGATGCTGTACAAACAAAGAATCTTTAAAGAGGGAAGACAAAAACTCTTCTTCGAAAATCAGAGCATACCCATTGATGATATGATGAGTATCCCAGTTCCGGATTTCCCCCGGTTTAGAGAAAAGAACGTCACGAGGAATTGCTTCATAGGTTTGGTTATCGACTGAAAAAGCTCCCTTACCTTCTGTTATAAAAGTAATATCATAATAATTTAGAGTGTGGACAGCACTTTTAGCCAGGAACTTCTTCACATACTTCAGTTCTACTACATCGACCAAAAGTTCACTCCCATACTTATGCTTATAAAAAGTATATCGAGGTATTGAGTTTTTCATTTTAGTCACTTAAAAACACCTAATTCGACATAGCAGGCATCATTGTGCCTCTCAAATATAATTTCCTTTGGGTATATCGTAAATACCAGATACAGATCAATAATGAAACGACCGTTGAAATGGGTGGAGCAAATCCCATGATAAACAGCGACGAGCTATCTATCTGGCTGAACCAGTATGACAACGGTATACGGAACAGGAAAGTGGCTATCAGACTGTGAATCATCGGGAATAACGAGTTTCCTTGTCCGCTGAAATAAGAATTAATGCAGAACACGAAACTAACCACGATGCAGTCGATGCTATACCCTCGCAAATAATCTGCCGCCATTGCCACCACAGCAGCATCTTTCGTAAAGAAAGCAGTAAGAGTCTCCGGCAGGAATTGCGAATACACGCAAACCGACACACCGAAAACAAGAGCAATCCCAATCCCCGAAGCCAGACATTTATTCATTCTCTTGATAAGTCCCGCTCCATAGTTCTGTGCAGTCATGGTTGCCACAGCCGATGATATAGCCATCGGAGGCAGCATAGCAAACACGATGATTTTCTCAACAACACCCAGGGAAGCAGATGCAATGACTCCCATCTGATTGACAATGACAGTGATAATCAGAAAAGAAACATTGATTAAAGCATCCTGCAAAGCAATAGGTGCTCCCAACACCAAGATCTTTTTAGACAGATTCCGGTTCAATCGAATATCTTTCCGTGAAAAGTCAAAATGGAATCCGTGCCGGTATAAGAACCAGAGCGCTATTCCAAAGCTGACTCCTTGTGCAGTTACAGTAGCGATAGCCGCTCCCGTAGCCCCCCAATGGAAATAACCGACCAATATAAAATCGAGCACTATATTTATCACACATGCCAGCCCAACAAAATAAAGTGGTGTTTTAGAATCACCCAATCCACGCAAAATACCACATACAACATTATATCCTACTATAAACAGAATACCCAGAGAGCATACCAAAATATAGTTTTTCGTATCTACCATCGCTTCGACAGGAGTATGCATCAGTTCTGCTATCCGACTATGAAAAAGCACCATGACCAAAGTTAGCACTACGCCGGTTATTGAAAACAACCATACGGAAGACCCGATAGTAAAAGCTACTTTTCGATTGTCTTTAGCTCCGGTAGCAATAGCAATCAGCACTGTTGTCCCGGTAGTAATACCCAGAATAATACCTGTAATTGTCTGCATCACCTGACTACCAATAGCTACGGCTGCCACACTTGCCGAATCATCATATTGTCCGACAACGAAAAGGTCAGCTCCGCCATAAAGTGCCTGGAGCACATTGGCAATCAGAAAAGGTACTGCAAACTGCAACAATACCTTCGGTACGCTTCCTTGTGTCAAATCTAACTCTTTCATAGTTTCTTCGATACTTTTCCTTTTTATCTTATTTTGTTACAACATAAAAAAAGTGCCGGACAAGCGAATGATTTGCACCATTCATCTTATCCAGCACTATAATTATTATAGCACCCTCCGATGAGGATTTTTATGCCTGTCCCTATTTCAGGGCTGCAAATATGGGCTTTGTTTTCATAATTACCAAATTTTAACCGGTTTTTATTTTCTTATGAAGATGTAACTAGCTATATATCAACTATTATCAGACGAGGTTTGGTCTATAGGATCTCCGTTAGAAAAACGAAAGAAAGCTGCCAACCGATCCGGATTCAGCGTATAACGTGCGCGTTCTTTTAATAAGGGTTCCGCATTCATTACGGCACAAGAATGAGAAACCACGGACATCATCGGCCAGTCCTTTAACGAATTTCCTACAACTAAAGTGTGTTCAGAAGCTAAACCCAAAGCCTTACATAACTGAAGCACCCCCTCTTTTTTACTCGCTTCAGGATGAATGACTGTTATCAGCGGAGCTTTATGAAAGACCTGGCAGGGATTTTCTTTCAACCGGGTAAGAATAGATTCTCTCTGTTCTTTATCACGTACCAATATACTATACTTGTAAACCACTCCTTCATAACTATGAATAGTAACTTTTGACGATTCTCCATATACCTCCGGATATACTTTCACCGGCAAACACTTAATCTGCCGCGAATAAGATAATAAACCTCCATCTGCAAACACTCCTCCCCTGAATAAATCGAAAAGAGCCTTTCCCAGCTTTTTCTTCGCCTGCTCCATCGACAGAGAAGTGGCAAGATATAAGGAAACGGACTGTGCCATATATCGCAAAGCGTTAGCATAACTTTCTGGAACTTTTCCCTGTGAATCAGTCAGTGTTCCATCCACATCGAAGAAAACAGTCGTAATAAGTGGCTTGTCAGGTATTCGCCAGAACGCCCCTTCTCCCATGATTCGATGTAAAGGGTGATTGTTCAGGTTACTAAATGCAATATAACAGTCACAAACCTTCCTCTTGCAAGATAACGGCACAACAGCTCCATCACCTTGATAAAAATTACCTATCTTCACCCGGCTTCGGGGACAAGCATACATATCCCCTTTCCAATCGATAAAACAATTATCCCTTCCTCCTGCGCAAACTTCCCATTGTGCCGGAGCATTCTTCAAGTCATACTCAAAAAGATTATCCAGTTGACTGAAAAACTGAATATCTTCCTGACTTAATGGTGCCCTTAACCCTTGCATAGCATTAATGAATAAATAAATATCCGGTAAAAGAGCATTCCGTAAATCATTAAGTACAGCCTTTGCAGAGGGATTTCCTACCGCTCCGGCACATACCTGTATTCCCGCATGATGGAGTATATGAATCTGATGCGCAAATTTCTCTACCGAAGTCATCTCAGGATGAAAACTGGCCCAGAGCCTTATCTTACTTATCACAGTGGGAGCCACACGAATCTCATCAAGCCAGTGTTTAGCCGGAAAAGAAAAGTTAGTCTGACAGGAAATTCCGGACACCTGTGGCAATGCCGCCAAATGCATCATTCCTTTCCGATAATAACGATGGATCAACGCTTCACCGTAAGGAATAATAAATAGCTGCAACGGCTCCCCTTTCCATTGTTCAATAGCTGCTATAAAACGATTCCATGCCTGTTCATCCTGTGTTGTATCTGCCAGATGCGACTTCTTACCGAAAGGGCAATAAGAACAGGTATAGTTGCAGCTATTCAATTTACCGCGATAATATATATGCCTGAAGGAAAGTAAAGAGCTTTCGTTTTCCATTTCTATTTCGTTCAATAAGAATAAGTTTCCATCAGTTCTCTTATTTCAGGAGTAATGAACAACTGACCAATATAATCGGAGTATGCCATTCCGTCGAAAGTCAGACAAATACGACCGTTATCCGTATTTTCTATCCATTGCCGTTCAGCTAACTGTCGAAACAACGGCACATTATCCGGTGATTCTCCAAAACGACGCTCATATTCGGCCTTATCAAGCCCCATATAATACATCAGATTTTTAATGATAAAACGTTGCCGCTGTTCTTCCTGCGAAAGAATAAATCCATTACGAGCCACTGTAAAATCAGTAGTGCCCATATAATCATCTATCTCTCCGGCAATACAACGCTGACAAACAGTATAGCGGGTGGCATAATGCAAATTACCGAGGTAACTGCGTCCGCCGGAGCCACACGATAGCATCACTTCATCCCCACATGAGATTTCCGCATCAGCAGACGGATGATGAATAAAACGTCGCATCGAAGTTTGTAGAAAACCTCTGTCTTTCAACAAATCACAAGCGGCACAATACATCTGAAAACAGACATCGTCGGATTCCCGCTCCGTGATAGCCGTTCCCGGTCGTACATATAGCGGATAGATAAAGAGTTCGTTAGGCTGAAACAGAAGAGCCTGTTCCAATGAATAAAGAAAGCTGGCCACAGTTTGTCCTCTGATTCCGTAAATCAAATCAATATTAAAAAACGGGAATTGTCTCTTCCGAATAGCCTCCAGCGCCTGATTAATCATGTCTCGCCGGGGACGTCTTTTCAAAGCTGTTAATTCTTCGTCAAGGAAACTCTGTACGCCAATACTCACACGAGCCACTCCTGCTTGCTTCAATAAGTCCAAACGGGCAGGATCGGCATATTCCGGCGATGTTTCTACGGAAGTAAAGGTATGTGAAGGATGCACTCCGAATAAGGCAGCTGTATCCAGTAAGTATTCCAGTTGAGGAACAGTGAGGAGCAACGGTGTGCCTCCTCCAATGGCGAAACTATCAAATGCCAGTCCGGTAGTGAGTGGAGACAACTGTTGCGCCTGCTTGTGAAGAGTTTCCAAATAAGTTGCGATATAATCCGCACGATTTGTTTGCAGAGAAAACAGGTTGCAATATCCACATTTATGACTACAAAAAGGAATATGGAAATAAAGCGATGCTTTCTGTCCTTCCACCTGTTTCAGGTAAGGAACCAGCGAAACTGGGGACGGAAAAGAACGATAAGCAGTTTTATGTGGATAACTATACATATAGTCTACATATCGTGGTAGCGGTTGATTCATTTTTTCGTTAAAATAAAGTGTTTGTAAGGGACTGTATAAACCGTTTCGTGAGATATGCAATGATATTCATATCCATCCTCTCCATAGCAAGTGCCATGATCGGAAAGAGCAATCACCAGCGTATTTCCCCGCTTCTGAAAGGCCTGAAATAAACGGGGTAGCTGACTGTCGACATATTGCAGCGCGGCAGCGTGTGATTCCTTATCATCCTTCATTTTGCCTTCCACATAATGACAGTTCGGATAATGAATAGCAGAAAAATTGATATACATAAAAATCCGTTTGTCCTCCGGATAGTTTTCGAGTTTCTTCAATGCAAAATCAATTTGTTTTTCAGTACTATCGGGTGCCGTGCATCCAAAGGTCGGCAGCCAATAACTTTTAGTAAAGTAACCGGGAAACACACGCCCCAGTTCATTACGCTTGCTGAAGAAGTTCACCCCTCCTATACAAATCGTTTCATAACCTACATTGGCAAGGCTTTGCACAAAAGTTGCTTCCGTAAACGGATAACTTCCCGCAGGCGGAACACGTCCCGTACCAGCTTGCACAGGGAAAAACAACCACCTACGGCTGCGTAGCGAATGAGGTTCCGCCGGAGAAGGCAGAAATCCTGCAAAGATGGCAAAATGAGACGGGTAAGTAAAATTTCCCGGCGCATGTCTTTTTTCCCATTCTCCTCCGTGACTGTTCAGCACCGGTGTTCTTCCTGCCTCTTCTTCCTCCTTGCTGACATCATAACGCAAGGTATCAAAGCAAAGCATCAATATATCATGAGTACCCACCACCTGATTCATATCCAGATCCGGATTTTGGGTCTGTTCGCCAGCCGGCAGTTCATCTATTTGCATGGTTATATCTCTTTTTTATGTTTTTTATCTGTTGAATATAAATAGAATTATGAGCAAACATATCCTGATACACATGATCTCCCTGTCCGTTGACTTCTATTATATAAGGAATATCTGTTCCTCTCTCTATCAGTACATCCACTCCGGCATATTGCAAATCCAAAGATTGAACCGCTTCCTGACACTGAAAATAGATTTGTTGCCGCACTACTTCCGGCAAAGACAATTCGTTCCACCAATGTGCCTTATTGTTCAGATGCAGATTGGTTATGCTTCCTTTACTGCATCTCACAACGATATAATCAATTTCAGATTCCCGGCACACTACACGAAGATCATAATTCTCTCCCTGCAACTGCTCTTTAGGAATCCATTCTTCTAAAATAGCTTCTGTTTGCATCACAGCTTCCGCCAACGGGATCATCTCTTTTTCCGTACTCAAACGGTTGATACGTTTAGTGTTATGAATGACTCCATCCACTTGTTGCAAGGTAGTATAGACTACCCACTTATTCCGGTTGGGTTGATAGCGAACAGCCATAACGCCTCCCGCCCCCGAACCGTAACGGGGTTTTAAAAAGCATCCTCTCCCGCAACCGGTAAGAAGCTCTCTCAACTCATCAAAAGAACGGGGAGAAGGTAACATCGGAGTCACTTTCAACCCTCTGTCCATCAACACTTGTTTAGTTTCCTTTTTATCAAGAGCACGTAATAAAGCATGGGGAGTATTCAAAAAGCACACGTCATCAGATAACCTCATCTCGCCTAAACGTTGCAGTGTCTCCTTATATGCCTGATTCAACAGCGCATATTTCAGGAAATTCGTTTCATCGCTTACACAAGGTTCCAGTTTGATAACTGCCTGCCGTAGTTGCGGCAAGCAGTTAAAAAGTTCCCCGTAAGTCATAAAACGAACTTCCACCTGCAAGTGTTTGCCTGCTTCAATAAAGTATTCTATACGTTTGGACAGAAAGTTGCTGACAACGATTATCTGCATCTCCTATTCTGTAATCATCGGGTAATACCACAATTCACCATCATATTCATCTGCCTCTTCAGTTTCAGCAATATCTATTTTCATAGGGAGACTCTGCAACTGTTTCTTCATCTCCTTGCTCAAATAATTATAGCGCATATTGATAAACTTCAAATGAGCGATCTTATCCATATTATCCAGCAATAATTGGGCACCTTCATCTTTGAGAGTACCAGCCGAAACATCCATTGTTTCAAGTTGGGGAAGAATATCCGACTCCAGGAACATTTCTACAATCTTGTCCTGTTCTTCAGAGTTGACGATCCCCAGATAAGTCAGCTTCGGGAAACGTTCTTTGGAGAACAACGGACGGAATATCTCAATATCAGCTTCAAATCCATAATCTTCCACACCAACATATAGAATCAGTTTTTCCAGATTGGGGAAATCAGAACCAAGAATATCTTCTACCACTTCGGTAGGCAGGCCACCACTGATAATTTCGAGTGACCGCAACTCCGGCCGTGAAGTCTTTCCCAAACGCAGATTATTGGTTCCTTTGATTTTCAGATCTTTCAATTTAGGCATGGCATCGAGCAGCGGACTAATATCAGCTTGTTCAATCCATGAAATCTCCTGTTCTTCCTGCTCAATATCTCCCCAGAACAAGCCTTCTATTTGTGCGAACTTCTCCTTATTTTCAATCATTCCCTGTAATAAGGCAGAACAGTCGCCACCCTCATAATCCCAACAACCGATTGTTATTTGTTTATATTCAGAGAGATGTTTATCTTTCAATATCTTATCCAGAAGATTCACATTGTTTTCATACTCATCATAACTCAAAGTATATTTCTTGGCTTCCACTTTCATTTCACGTGCAGTTTCTTCAGCAGTTTCTACATACCCTTTTTTGGTCTTTTCCGCAATCAGTTTGCCGGCTGCTTTTTCAGCTTCTTCAGTCGTTACGTAGTTTTTCACTTGTGTTTGTCCGTCGGTCCCCAACTTACCATAATTTACAGTAACATCTGTTCCGACTACCTCTATGCTCCAGAATTTCTGCGATTTAAAATCTTGAAAAACGAATACTCTCTTCATAATACAGTTTTTAATGGTTGATATTTGCACACTCAACACAGAACGTGCATGAACAATACCTGCAAAAATAACCATTTTATGTAATGTACAAAGAAATCTGTTTACTAAACTTTCAGAGTATTCAAAAATACAACCCAAGATATGCAACAAAGGCTGCCTTTTGGGGCAGCCTTCATTATTCTATTTCTGTAATATATCAGTTTAATCTTCAATAGTACATATACTTACACGGTTCCAATCCGGTTCAGTAAACATATCGCCTACACCCTGACCTTCAGCAGTGATACGAGATGCACTGATTTTATACTTGTTGACCAAGATCGTTTTTACAGCTTCTGCACGTGCTGCGGCAATTCTGGCATTCACTTCAACACTACCTTCCGGAGAAGCGTATCCCTTAATAACCACTTTAGAATCAGCATATTTCTTCAAGTAAGAAGCTACACGTTCCACATTAGGAAGTTGTGAAGCGTCAACTGACGATTTACCTTGTCTGAAAGTAATGATAGATTCGGGTACACGGGCAGTTTTCACTACAGTCTCCACCGGAACCACTTTTGTGCGGCATGCTTCAAGTTCTTCCTGCAATCCGTTGATACGTTGGTTTGCATTGCTGATCTCACCATCTTTGTTGTTTACATCTGCACGAAGTGCATTGATTGAAGAGTTCAGTCCGTCAATTTCGGCTTGATTATATACTCTCACTTTGGCAAAATGATGTGTTCCGTTACTTGTCTTAAAGTGATATGTCAATCCGGCTGTCAACTCAAACGCTGCGTTGTTGGCATTGAAACGGCTCTTTGACTCCGGGAAGCCACCTTGCATATCATATACGATGGCTGGTTTAAGCCCCACTGTCCATGCTTTACTTTCACCCAAATTAAAATTCAGGTTCAATCCGAAGCGGGTAGACCAAGAGTTTTCGTCTCCATCACCACTTGCGTAATAGTGCAACCAGCCCATTCCAGCTACCGCTTCCACCTCAAAGAGACGAGGAGTACCGTTATAACCAGCAAACAGATTCATCAAGTTCACCTTACCCAATAAACTGACATCCGAAGCATCAAAAGCTGTTTTACTTTGGGTCGTGTTAACATATCCCATACCCTGAAACCCTAATCCGAAAATAGGAGTTAACTGTTTCGATATTCCAATTCCGAACGCAGGACGCATCCCTTTAAAAAAAGCATTATGGGTGAGAGGGGTTACCGCACCCGCTTTTAGTTCTACAGACCAGTTGTCTGTTAATTTTGTACCTTCTACGACAGATTGGGCATTTGCTGTAAATCCACCCAATACAAAAGCTAATAGAATAATAGATTTTCTCATAATCATAAGTTTAAAATATTATGTTTTACCTGCTAAATCATTAGATATGCTTGGTTTAGCCATGTCTAATTTTTTAGTTCATAATTAAGTTCTTTATTTACTTCAAACAACATATTGTATCAAATATTAGTTCACAAGGCAAAAGCCTAATTAACATCTATTGTCTTTTTAGAAAGATAAAGACAGACACTCTTCCAATGAAAAAGAACAGTAATAGGGGTAAGTTAATCCGTAATTCATATACAAGTAAATCACAAATTCTGCCGTATCTTTGCAATGTCATAAAGAAATAAGTAAAAAGATTATTTATAAAAACTGTTTGGTATGTATTTAGAAAATATTTATTCGCCTGAAGATGTAAAAAAACTATCGATTGAAGAGCTTGATAAATTAAGCGGTGAAATCCGTGCCGCACTTCTGCAAAAGCTAAGTGAACATGGCGGACATTTCGGCCCCAACTTCGGAATGGTAGAAACGACAATTGCCCTACACTATGTATTCAACTCGCCCAAAGACAAAATTGTATTTGACGTATCGCACCAGAGTTATGTACACAAGATGTTGACCGGTCGTAAAGACGCTTTCCTCAATCCGGCCAAATACGACAATGTATCAGGGTATACCGAACCGCAAGAAAGTGAGCACGATTTCTTTATCATCGGACATACCTCTACTTCCGTCAGCCTGGCCAGCGGACTGGCAAAAGGACGTGACCTTACAGGCAGTAATGAAAATATCATAGCTGTCATAGGCGACGGTTCTTTAAGTGGCGGTGAAGCATTCGAAGGGTTGGACTATGTGGCAGAGCTGGGTACCAACATGATTATCATCGTCAATGACAACCAAATGTCTATTGCCGAGAATCATGGCGGATTATACAAAAATCTAAAAGAATTACGTGACAGCAACGGTCAATGTGAGTGTAACTTCTTCAAAGCTATGGGACTGGATTATATGTATGTAAATGATGGCAACAATGTACAGGCATTAATCGAAGCTTTCTCTAAAATAAAAGATATCCAACATCCGATAGTAGTACACATCAATACTCTCAAAGGTAAAGGCTATGCACGTGCCGAGCAAGATAAAGAGACTTATCATTGGCGTACTCCATTCAATCCGGAGACCGGAGAAGCCAAAGTAAACGATGAAGAAGAAGATTATAGCGAAGTAACCGCCCAATACCTGCTGCAAAAGATGAAAGAAGACCCGCGTGTAGTAACAATTACTTCGGGCACTCCCGCTGTTCTGGGCTTTACTCCGGACCGTCGGCAAGAAGCAGGCAAACAATTCGTAGATGTAGGTATTGCTGAAGAACACGCGGTAGCACTTGCTTCGGGCATTGCAGCCAACGGTGGAAAGCCGGTTTATGGAGTTTACAGTACATTTATCCAACGCTCTTACGACCAACTTTCACAAGACCTCTGCATCAACAATAATCCAGCTGTCCTGCTCGTATTCTGGGGTACATTATCCGGAATGAATGATGTGACACATCTCTGTTTCTTCGATATTCCGGTCATCAGCAATATTCCCAATATGGTTTATCTGGCACCGACTTGCAAAGAAGAATATATTGCCATGTTAGAATGGAGCATCCGTCAAAATGAACACCCTGTTGCCATCCGTGTTCCGGCTACCGAGGTTATTAGTTGCGGAGAGCCGGTGGACTCCGATTACAGCATTCTTAATCGCTATAAAGTCACTCATCGCGGTTCGAAAGTCGCAATTGTAGCTTTAGGCTCATTCTATGGATTAGGACAGTCGGTCGCATCACTCCTAAAAGAAAAAGAAAATATTGACGCGACACTCATCAATCCGCGTTACATCACCGGAATAGACAGCGAGCTCATGAATGAGCTGAAAGCCGACCATGAATTAGTAATCACGTTAGAAGATGGTGTCTTGGATGGTGGATTCGGCGAAAAGATTAGCCGCTATTATGGCACTTCCGACATGAAAGTTCTCAATTACGGAGCCAAAAAAGAATTTGTAGACCGTTATGATCTACAGGAATTTCTTCGTGCCAATCACCTGACGGATGAACAGATTGTAGAAGATATCACTGCACTTATCAGATAAAGCATACTACCAATTCACTATATACTCTTATAGGTTGATGTAATTGTCATAACAGACAGTATACATCAACCTATTCTTATTTTTCAACTATTCAATCAAATAAAAAACAAAACAATTGTTTGGTTTTCATATTTTTCATTTATCTTTGGAACACAAAAACAGATTAATTGTGATTGCGACTAACAACTACACATTATTAAATCTTTATATTTTATGATTATGAAAAAATTTCTATTTATCCTGACTGTCATTGCCGGACTTTTCGTGAGCAATGCCGAAGCACGTATGAAAATCAGAATTCCGGTAGACAACAGTATCCCGAAAGTTGCCGCTCTTCCGGATAGTTCTTATTACAAAACAGATGAAGGCGCTCATTTGGATTTAGGGTACATCGAAGAAGACGGAAAACGTACTTTAGTACTCTTCTCAGAATCGAAGCCCGACACTTATTATGAAATTTCAGACGAATACGCAGAAGTCATTAAAAAAGACTTGAATGTGGAAGAACTGAACAGCCTTATCCCCACTCCTACATTTTGGGACAAATGGGGTGGCAGTATTCTTTTCTATGGATTTGCCGCTTTAGTAGTCATCGGCATAATAAGCTATCTGAAAGATTTCATTTTCGGCCTTTTAGGACTAGGAAAGAAAAATAAAGAAGAGAATGAAGAAGAATAAGCCGGAGCCATTAACTATATAAAAGAATAAGGGGTGTGTCATAATGAATTATGGTACACCCCTCATCTATAGCGAATCTATTTCTTTTTACTATCAATCTCTTTCAACAATTCGTCAACTGCTGCCTTCAATTGTATATCCTCACCCTTTACAACAGTTTCCGGACTATTAGCCACCTTAATATCAGGCTCCAACTGAGAATTTTCCAGATAGCTACCGTCAGCCAAACGATAACCGACAATAGGAATACCGAATACTAACGAAGGATCCTGCAAAGTCTCCCAAGAAACACTGGTCATCGTTCCCGGTACAGGCATACCAACGAGCTTGCCGATATTCCGGTGTTTATATACCCAAGGAGTACCGTGCGCATTCGAGTAATTCGCTTCACATTGCAACATAATGGAAGGTTTATTCCAACGACGGCTCGGCATATCACAAGCTTCACGCCCACGTACTACCTGCGTAAAATATTTCTGCCCGCTGAACAAAATTTCAATATCTTCATGCAGTCGGCCTCCACCGTTGAAACGAGTATCGATGACAATCCCCTCACAGTTGTTATATTTACCCAGAATATCAGAATAGACAGTACGGAAACTTCCGTCACCCATAGACTGTATATGCACATATCCCAATCTTCCGTTCGACCATTTTTCCACTTCCGCAGCACGTTGTTTTACCCAACGGTTATACAACAGTCCGTTTAAACGTCCACCGGAAATAGGCATAACCACCTCTTCCCAACGCTCTTTACTCTGCGGATCGTATAGTGAAATCAATGTTTTCTTGCCTGCTTTGTTGTTCAGCAAAACAGTAATATCATTTTCCTGAGAAATTTCCTGTCCATTGATTTTCTCAATAATGCATCCTTCCTTTACTTTGGTACGGGAATGATCAAACGGACCTTTCTCTATCACTTCAGCAATTCTCATGCCTTTTCCCCGATATTCCCAATCGAACAAAAGCCCCAAATTAGAAGTAACATCTCCCTTACCGTTGGCAAAATAACGGCCTCCGGTATGGGATACATTCAACTCGCCCAGCCACTCACTCAGCAATTCGGCAAAATCATAGTTATTGTCGATATGAGGAAGGAACTTACGGTAAGCCGCACTCATCTCATCCCAATTCACTCCGTGCATATTCAAGTTATAGAAGCGTTTCTGCTGTTGCTTATATACATGGTCAAACATAGCTTCCCGTTCGGCAGCCAAATCCATCTTCATCTCCGCTTGATAACTAATCGGTTTCAACGCATCCGACTTTGCATCCATCTTCTGCATATTCCTACTGCCCAACAAGAATATATTTCCATCTTTATCCATAGATAAGGAAACCCAACCGGTATTGAGCTTATGCAGACGCTTTGTCTCCTTTTCACGAAGATTCATTTTCCAAAGGTCATAACCACCTTCAAAAGCAGAAAAATAGTAGAGGTTCTCTCCGTCTTTCGAGACAATGGCGCTACCTAAATCCGAAGAATTGGGTGTCAAGCGGACAATGCGGTCCTCAATACCTTTCAACTCTACTACAATCTCTTTTTTACTTTCCTTATCTTTGTCGGACTTACCGTTGTCTCCATCTTTATCTCCATCTTTCTTTTTATCTTTACCGGCGTCCTTTTTCTTTTCATTCTTTTTCTTCTCGTCTTTCTCTTTCGCCTTCTTCTGTTCCTTTTCAAACTCTTTGAGTAATTCGAAATCCTCCTTGCTCAACCGATAACGATCGTATGCATCCTGGTTCAGGAATACCAACATAACATCCTGTTGTGAACCCCACGAAGCGTGGGCACGCATCCCGTAGCGTTCCGTTTGGAAAAGAACAGCGTTCCCGTCAAGTACCCAACGCGGAGAACCGCTCATATAACCGCTATTTGTCAGATTAGTGATTGCTCCTCCTTGCGCACTGACAATACCGATATCAGAATACGGATCATGACGGTTTCCTATAAATTCCAACGTAAACCATTTGCCGTCCGGCGACCATTCATAATCAAACCCGCCCCCTGTATTGTACCATGTAGATCCATCCGTCACCTGACGTACTTTCTTCGTCTCCAGATTGAGTACCATCAGACGGTTGCGGTCTTCGATAAAGGCAATCTCCTTCCCATCCGGAGAATATTGCGGATATCTGCGTTCCACTGTTTTAGAGGGGAGTAACACCTCTTCCTCAATAAGAGTTGCATTGGGAAAATTAGGATCTTCTTTACGTGTAATCTTTGCCATATACAGTTGCCAGTTGCCTGTCCGTTCGCTGGCATACACCAACGTCCTATTGTCCGGAGCAAACGAAAGGCCCGATTCTCCGGCAGGTGTATTGGTTATCTGCTTAGTTGTCGGATAATCAGTTGACGTAACGAAAACATCGCCACGAACGATGAACGCTACCTGCTTGCCATCCGGAGAAACACAGGCGGAAGTAGCTCCCTGTGAGAATCTGAATGATGCGATATCCTTGTCATCATCACGGACAAGTTCCACTTTCACCTTTTGCGGACGGGAGTTCGGCAGTTGCGTATAAAGTTCCCCATCGTATGCATAGCACAAGGTTCCCTTATCACTGACAGAGAGAAAACGCACCGGGTGAGTACGGAAAGTCGTTACAGGCTTCACTTGCTGCGGAGCATTTAATGGGAAAGAATATACATTGAATGAACCTCCATTACGTTCGCTCAGAAAATACACAGACTTCCCGTCGGGAGCGTAAACCGGATTACGGTCTTCCCCGTCGCGGTTCGTCAGATTAGTATGTTCTCCTGTTTGAGTATCGTACAGCCAGATATCTCTTGCGATGGATGACGTATGGTGTTTTCTCCATTCGTCTTCAAACCCTTTACGGTCCTGATAAAGGAAATTACTCCCAGCCTTGTCAAAACAAACCCATTCGGCAGGAGTACCCAAGACTTGTTCGGTATTCCCCCCCTCGACAGGCACTCTATACAATTCCGTCATAGCACTTGTAGGAAACAATGCACTGGTTGCCGGATCTTGAATGGAAGCGGAAAAAAGCACATACTTCCCATCCGGTGTAAAGGTGGAGGGAATTTCCGAAGCAGAATGATAAGTCAGTCTCCGGGCAGCACCTCCATCGGCAGACATAATAAAAAGGTCAAAATTCCCATTGCGGTCGCTGGCAAAAGCAATCTGCTCTCCATCGGGCGACCAGACCGGATTGGCTTCATAAGAGGCTTGTGTTGTTAATTGGACGGCAGTTCCTCCTTGTGCGGATACTTTGTAGATATCGCCTTTATAGCAAAAGACTATTTCGCTTCCATCGGGCGAAATACGCGCGTCGCGCATCCATAAAGGAGTTACAGCAGCATAGCCGACGGATACTGCGGCCAGCGCAAACGATAAACAAGTGATAAGTTTCTTCATATTTAATTAGTCTATATTTATGTCTAAAACAGTCCTTCTAAATAACTCTTCCTGTGTGATTATAAAATATCCTGTCACCAAAATCCTTACAGAAAAAAGCGTACTTGTCTACTCCCGTACAATGGCACACTCCTATCTGACGAGGCATATACCGTTGGAGATAATCTGAAATCACATGATATTTTTGCTCTTCCGCATTATGGATATGAAAACCGCCCAAAAGCAGCTCACAAGGGAGACCGGAAAATGCGTTCCGTATCGTTCGCAATATATTAGTGATTCCTCGATGGGAACAGGCACTCAGCACAGAGAAACTTTCATCGCTGACCAGCGCCACCGCCAGTTCATCCTCAAAAGTATCGGGAATCTTATTGCCGTCATCTTGTTGAACAAAGAACCGTTCAAAATGAGTATCTTCCTTATCTTCGATTTTTATCGAGGGAAACAAGACAACTCCCGGAAGCAATTCCGTCCGTTGGTCAACAAAGCGAAAACGGGATAAGTCGAACGTTTCGGTATGCTTAATTCCATTTTCACGATCATCCTTAAATTTAGGTAAGAAAATGCTACGCTTGCACACAACTGTTGCAATGGTATTCAATTCCAGAAAATGGCGCAAACCTCCCGTATGGTCACTATGCCCATGAGAGAGTATCAGATAGTCTACTTCCCGCAAGTCGATGTGAAGCAGACGGGCATTGCTAATGAATAAATCCGATGCACCTGTATCAAAGAGTAATTTATGTTCTGCCGTTTCAATATAAAGAGAAAGCCCATGCTCTGCCTGTAGCTTGCGCCCATAAACGCAATTCTCCACCAGAGTGGTTATTTTATAATTCATAATAATGTACTTTTAGATAGATATTGCACATGACAAAAAGTTCTGCCACAAAATTATAACAATTCCGTAGCAGAACAAACAATCCAGACTATTATCTACTAAAATAATTGGTTTTCGTCAAATACGTTTTCCCATTTCGTAGGCTTCCTTCATATGTGGAGTATCTTTAATCTCCCCTACTTTCCAAGCACCTACCCCATAGACAACCCCTTTTTCCTGCGGTGCTTCCAGACAATCGAAGAACCCACGAAAACCATCAATAGTGCGTTCCATCATCGCTTTACTGTTTTCAGCTGCCGCAATGATAAAATAAAATTCCTTGTTGCTTATTTCCGTATACCGTGCGCAGCAGCGATCGATCATTATCTTCATTTGTCCGCACATAGTATAAAAATAAACCGGTGTTGCCATTACGATGACATCGGCGGCAATCATCTTCTCCACAATCTCAGCCGCATCGTCTTTCTGCGGACAAGGTTTTCCGTACATACTGCAAACACTGCACCCCGTACAAGGATTTACCGTCTTATCTTTCAGAAAAATCTTTTCCACTTCATTACCCTCTTCAAGAGCACCTTTCATAAACTCATCACAAAGTACGTCCGAATTTCCACCTCTGCGTGGACTGGACGAAAGTATCAGAACTTTTTTAGCCATAACTTTACTATTTTATATTTTCCGAATCCTTTTATCAATGATTCACTTTGCAAAAATATGGAAATAAAAGTATATCGAATGTAGACAAATTACAGAGAAAGATACCCGAATTACAGATATACATCAGCAGAGTAACCGCAAAACAACGAAGTCTCATACTTCCCAAAATTTCCATCCCTTATTAGCACAAATGTACACCACATATGTCCGTACATTATAATTAGGAAACTTTTTCTTAGTGTCTTCACCGTATCTTTTCACCTGTTCCACGTGCTCGGGAAGAGGCTCGGAAAGCGCAAGCATCTTTTCAGCTTCTTTCATACGATAATATTTAAATTCGACCACACGATCATCCGTATAGTAATCTGTACCGGGAATACCGGTCATTTCAAAGTCTGATCGGCCTACTGAATTATTCTGTTCGATGGCAAAGGTATAACAACTACTTAAATAACGCGATACCAGTTCGTAGAAAGAACACCGGATAAAGTTTTCATTGATCTTATCAAAAACTTGTGCTGGAAATTGTCCCAAATATTGTTCGAAATAATTCTGAACGAGTGGTTCTAAGCTTCGATTGGAATCATAGTGCCGATACACAGGAACATAACGTTGTGCATTGCCTTCTATTTTGTTCAGTTGATTATAGTAGTCCATGTATACACTACGCATCGTCATATTAGGCAATGTGGTTACAAATTTATCCTTCAACGTCGTCATTCCCAAATAAAACAAACTAATGGGATAAAACTCTTTATCAAAAAACTTTTTCTTATTAAACTTACTAGCAAGATCAGCCACATTATAAGGCAATTCATCGTCAATTACCAATGCATCCAACATCGTTTTCGCATTATCCAGCGAAAGAGTCAACCGACGAATCCAATGAATGTCAGTACGTAGATTTTCATCTACCAATTCGTCCGGAATACTACCGGCATTGGCTGCAAATTTCTTGAAGAAGTAAGTAAGGATAGTGGCATTGAATAACCGATCTCCATTCGGACGGAAACGATAACCATCATAGTTACTCACTATTAGTTGCCATATTTCGTCAAAGCGATCCTGTCCTGTAGAATACTTATCAAGCACATAACGTAGATATGTTTCAGTTTCTTCGTATGTAAACCCAAGCATATTCAGGAAATTAGGCTCAAGAGTCAATATCTCTGCAATATTATATCCACTAGTCAAATCATCCATAGTGACAGGCAGCACACCTGTACAAAAACAAGTACGGATACTACCTTCACCAATACCTTTTTTAATTACTTTAAAAAAAGTACGCAGAAAGCTGTCATTAGTAGTAACTTCTTCATAGAGTGGATCATTATAGGCAGTAAGTAATTGATTGGTGAAATTATCATATTCATCAATCAAAATATAGACTTTAGGCAATTCGTGAGAGCGGGCGTAAGTAAGCACTTCTTCCAACATTTTAGATGCATCGCCACGATTGCTAAATTCAAAATCACCAAACAAATCACGATTATGTGCTACCATTACTTCTACCGGACCGCAATTCAGGTCATTAAAATTCTGTGCCAGCCCTTGAATATGGTCTGACATTACCATTGCGGAGAAGTCATAACGGATTATCATATAACGGTTATGTTCTTTTGTCGGATGGTTTCCAATCCACGTGTCACCAAACAATTCTTCAAACCGATGCGCTTTCGTACGGTCATAATAGCAAGCTAGAGTAGAGACTAACAAACTCTTCCCAAAGCGACGGGGACGCAGAAATACAGGAGCCTTATAATCTTCAAGCTTAGCTATATATTGGGTCTTATCTACGTAATAGAAACCACGTTCACGCATTTCTATGAAATCTGCTACTGCATAAGGAATTGTTATACTTGCCATAATCCTACTGTTTTTTCTATAGACAAACAAAGGTACAAAATTGTTAGCAATAACAAGAAGAAATCTTTGAATTGATTGTTATTACTCTTGTTGCCAAACATAAAACACGGTTCTTCCAGCTCCACGTTTACGAAGAATCCCTTTCTCAATGAAAGTATTCAAATCATCTATTGCTTTCAGCCGGGAAAGTCCGGTCAGGCTACTATATTCCAATCGGGTAATACCACCATTTTTCCTTAGAAATTCCTGTAAAAGCTGTTGGCGTTGCTCCATAGAAAATTCCACTTTTTGAGAAGAGTGTTTGGATTTGTCCACACGTTCCAACTCTATTTCACGCTTAATCTTCCTTTTGAACTCTTTGGAAGTGCGCAAATGCACATTATCAAAACAGATTGATTCGGCACGAATCTCCCGTTTAGTCATTACTTTATGCGTACATTTCAAAGAGATGCTAAAATGCCCGAGTTCGCCAAGTTCTACGATATATCCCTCTGCTAACGTTTCGGCTAGTTCATCCAATACAACTCCTACTACCGCATCTATCACGTTATAGTTAAAAGTCTGGGAAGAACGAGATACACGTTCCATGAATTCTTTCTTCGAGTAAGTTCCATTTGGAACGATACGGGCGTGTAGTGGCTTTTGTTCACCGGTATTAGCAGGATCCGGCGTTTCATACAAATCATATTGGGCACTCATAAGCATATTTTTTATTAGTTCATACATTTATTACTTCTACTGCATAGATTTAATCTCTATTCATTAAACTTTAATCATCAGTCTATATAAAATTAATCGTCTGACAACTGTATCTTTTTCGTATGACAACTGTAAGACGAAAAGATAACAATTGTCAGACGAAAGTACAACAACTGTCAGACGATTAATTCATCGCATACAAAGATATAACTTTATGAGATACAACCATTAAGTTTTAAGCAAAAACATGGTTAGTAATAGAGATATTACTTATCTTTGCTTGAATTAACAGTTGAGGCTTATGGAAAATAAGCCTTTCATATCTGGTGCTGCAACATCGGGTGATTTAAAAGCAACAACAATGAGAAAATCTTCTTCCTCTCTAAATAGACTCCGAGAAAAATGCAAAGATTACTTAGTCTCTGTACTCATATTCATTTTACTTCTATGTCTGCTGATACTCTTCAGATGCAAATCTCGTAACGGACGTATAAGAGAACATCGAGAGAAAATAAAAACAGCGAAAGTTATGTCGGAAATCCGGGCTATTGAATCGAATAAACACCCTGTATATACCTTTCAGGGAAAAGATAAGACGCTCGAACTTCCTATGGAAATTACTGATAAAGGAAAACTTGTATCTGTCATAGTGAACGGTAGTAAAACCTGTTTTCAACTATCAGATGAAGATAGTGAATTCACTGTCTCTCCGCAAGGTGTATTAGCATGGCATGAAGCGGGAGTACTGACAACCGAAGAAATAGGCGGAGAAGAAACCATAAGGCAACTAAAGGAGAATACAGTAAACGACAGTCTCACTGTGCATCTGTTTAATATTCGAATCGGCAATTGTGTACTGCCGGAAGTTAATGTCAGAATCACTCAGACACAAGAATTTCCTTATCTCATGGGGATAAAGGCTTGGAATATGTTATTATTGTCTTTGGCGTCAGACAAAGAGTAGTAAATTTTGAAGAACAAACAATTAGGAAATACACAAAAATGTTATCTTTGCCCGTGATTTATTCACAAGAACGTGATAAAGTAAATTCTAACTATTTAATAAAAAAAACTATGATCAGATTAAATGTTTTTGTTCGTGTAAACGAATCCAACCGCGAAGAAGCGATAAAAGCGGCAAAAGAACTGACTGCCTGCTCTTTAAAAGAAGAAGGATGTATTGCTTATGATACTTTCGTAAGCAGCACGCGTCCTGACGTTTTCATGATTTGCGAAACTTGGCAGAATGCCGAAGTATTAGCAGCACACGAAAAATCTCCTCATTTCGCTCAATATGTAGGTATCATTCAGAAATTGGCTGAAATGAAATTGGAAAAATTTGAATTCTAAATGAATAACGAGGCTGTTCTCGAACAGCCTCGTTAACCGCTATTCCTTATCTCCCCGAGTAGAATTAGTCGAGTTTCTTATGGATGAATGTTCCTTCAATCCAATAAGTTACGTGATTCGATTCAAATTTCAACAAGACATAGCCGGGATCAGTGGGGCCACCGGGAAAATGATCGATAAACCAGTCCTGCCAAAGTTCCTGCTTCATCTTTTCGTCAGTTACAACTTCCACTGTCCCCGTTAACGCTACGCTGTCTCCTTTATCCTGAAAACATAATCCCGCTTTCGGATTCGATAAGAAATCAATTGTTTTTAATGAATCTGCTCCGGTAGACATCCAGATAGTGGAAATTCCTTCTGCCAGGATTTTGCTCATCGGTACAGGGCGGGGATAACCTTCTTTATTCACAGAAGCAAGGGTAACTACTTCACATCTCTGCAACAATTCTGTTGCTTTCTCTTTCATTGTTTTTGTGGTCATAAGCTGATTGCTTTTTATTAACCCTGCAAAGGTAACGGCATATCTTCCCATTCTATTGTAAAAAAGCGACTTTTACCTATCTATCTTTGTGGTTCGATATAAGTAAGTGTAGTTTCTTCCGGAACGGTAAGGGAAAGAAAAGACGCAGGAGTATTGCCGGACAGCGACTTAATCTCTTTTGAAAAATGCGCTAAATCATAATATCCTGCATCGACTGCCGTAGTCAACAGATTGGCTGATGTTGTGGTTCTCAATAATTCCACAGCATTCTTAAATTTGACAATACGACTGTATTCTTTAGGAGTAAATCCGGTATAATGCTTGAACTTTCTCTCAAAATGACGCTGACACAAACAGACGTCATCCATCAAGCTGCGAACTGAACGTTTTCCTCCGGAATGATTAATCATGTTCACTGCCATAGCGACATGAGAATCGGCAGGCTGATAATGACGCGCCAAATATGCCAGCAAATATTCTTCCACTACTCGTATTCGATCTGTGACATGCTTCTGCTCACCTAATTTTTCAATAAAAGTGTCATCAAAAACAGCCTTCATCTCATTAGTACTGACTCTGCTATTCACAAATTCGTGTAGAGGCAGGTTTGTAAAGCAAGACAAACCACAAGGTAAAAAACGAACGCCAAACATGTGAATCGATTCTGTATAAGTGACGAGTTCCGAATATTTTGTCATAGGTCCTACAAAATAGGAACGATAGGGTTGCATAATCAGACTCCCTTCTTCAACAGCATTAGCCACCTCTCCCAGCGTAAATATAAAATCGGTACAACCATCCGGCAGAATATGGATGCGCATACCATAATCCGGATTACCCTTAAACTCCCAATAGTTATCAATATAGGGAACAAGTAAATGAGAAGGCTGATATTCTGTATACATGGATATATTTTGCAAACAAATATAGAGAGAATAAATTCTAATTCATACATTTGTATCTCAAAATAAAAAAATAAATGAGGAATTTTGCTGCTATCGACTTTGAAACAGCCAACGGCAAACGTACTAGCATATGCAGTGTTGGTGTTGTCATTGTAAAGGAAGGAAAGATTATAAACAAAATCTATCGTTTGATTCGTCCTGCCCCCAACTACTATACCCAATGGACGACAGTTGTCCACGGACTCACGTACGATGACACGATAGAAGCGGATGATTTTCCAGAAGTATGGGCGGAAATCAAACCGCTGATAGACGGTTTGCCACTGGTAGCTCACAACAGCCCTTTTGATGAGGGTTGCCTTCGTGCGGTTCATGAACTGTATGGAATGACTTATCCTCCATATAAATTCTATTGCACCTGCCGCGCCTCAAGAAAAGTGTTTGGAAAAGAACTCCCGAATCATCAATTACACACAGTAGCCGCCCGGTGCGGATATGACCTGACCAACCATCACCACGCATTGGCAGATGCTGAAGCTTGCGCACAAATAGCTTTGCTTATCATTCCCGAACCGAAAAAAAACAAAATCGAGTAGGAGGAAAACGAGAGACCTACCCGATGACAGGTAAGTCTCTTTCTTTTTTTGAATGGGCAAATTTTTGTTATACGCCTACTTGAAGAGTAAATTCAAATCTATTGATAGGAACTCTTCAAAGGATAAGCCTCCGGAACCGACCACAAAGGCCCTATACGGATGATAAGCTTTTTCAAATTTAGGCAAGCCATTGTTGGTGGTTCGTCTTCCGCTTTTAACCTCGATGGCGATTGTCTTGCCTCTTCTATGAAGCACAAAGTCAACTTCATCGTGGCTATCACGCCAATAATAAGCCTTGTAATCACAAATCTGTGCCTGACTTACAATATAGGCAACAACTGCTGATTCTACATAATGCCCCCAAGCTTTAGGATCTTCAGCCATTTCCGTGAAGTCCTTATCAGCATACACGTTGCGCAAAGCGTTGTTATGGACTTGAAATTTAGGAATTGAGTTGTATTTGCGAGCATCGTCTTCGGCATATTTCTGTAAACCACACAGCAAACCACATTCATCCCCAAAATGGAGGTAACTAGCCAGCGTGGTGACATTGCCTACATCTTGAAGCTGAGCGGCCACTTTGGTAAGAGACAGTAGCTCGCCACTATAACTACTACCGAGTTCAAACAGTTGGCGGAGTAGTTGTGGCTTCATGATTTTTGTATCCATCAGCACATCCTTCGAGATGGATGGTTCAACCAAAGAGTCTTTGACGTAGTTTCGCCAACGACGCTCATCGGTAATATTAAGATGCTGCGCCCGGATACCCACCAAAATAGACATATTGGTAGAGATTCCAACCGAAGCATTCTCTCATTTCAGGGAAAGTCCAATGTGTCAGCCGAATTAGCTCATATCTGTCGGCCAATGATTCGGTGAGTCCCTTTTCGATTAACATGCGTGATGACCCCAATAATACGACTATGGGTTCACGTTTTTCACGGGTATCTCTGTCCCATTCAGCCTTTACAGTCTCGCTCCAGTTATTTATCTTTTGTATTTCGTCTACCACCAATAGGCGTTTCCCTTCCCCACGTATGTCCATACGCATACGAGCTGTCTGCAGATGCACCTACGACATCATCAGCCGAATAACTGTCATAAGGCATATTGCAGACTTCAAGGACTTGACCAATCAATGTGGACTTACCCACTTGGCGTGGCCCAACAATAACCTGCATTTTCCGCGAGGTTCATTAATGCGTGCCATCACTTCTAAATATTGTTCTCTTTTATATCCCATCATCTATAAAATGTTTATTCACTTGAGCAAAAATGTTCAATCCATTACAAATGGTAAGGCTTTTCTCTAATAATGAATATTTTTACACGAACAATCCATCCTGCTCCCAATTACAATACACAATGGACAACGGCTATTCACGGATTAACTTATGATGATACGATAGAAGCGGAAGAAGGCAAATAAAAAACACTACAACTATTATTTCAATCAATAATAGCCGTAGTGTTTGATAATAAAGTGCTAACTATGTACTTCGATTAGAGGATAGACTTGGCGATACCCATTTCCAAGCCGCGAAGTTCCGCCAAGCCGCGAAGGCGGCCTAAGCATGAATATCCAGGATTTGTTTTCTTTTTCAAGTCATCAATCATCTGATGTCCGTGGTCGGGACGCATGGCGATAGAGCATTTACGACGCTGTTGCAAAAGAATAAAAGCCTTCATTACGTTGTACATATCTACATTTCCTTCCAAGTGGTTGGCTTCGTAGAAGTTGCCTTCCTCATCACGCTGCGTACTGCGCAAATGCACAAAGTTCACACGGTCGCCAAAACGTTCCATCATACCTGCAAGGTCATTATCGGCACGCACACCGAAAGAGCCTGTACACAAACAAAGACCGTTGGACTCATTAGGTACGGCTTCAATCAGTTTTCTGAAATCTTCTTCCGTACTCAGAATACGCGGCAATCCTAAAATTGTATAAGGAGGATCATCCGGGTGAATCACCAGCTTCACTCCCACTTCATCGGCAACAGGGGCAATTTCTTTCAAGAAGAAAATCAAGTTGGAACGAAGTTTTTCTGCATCAATATCATTATAACGGTCCAAAGCTTCCTGGAACTGTTCCACTGTAAAACTTTCTTCCGAACCGGGCAGTCCGGCAATCATATTGCGAACCAGCAGTTTCTTATCATCCTCGCTCATTTGCTCGAAACGGGCTTTAGCCTTAGCTATTTCTTCCGGAGTGTAGTCTTTTTCCGCATTCGGACGTTTCAAGATGAAAAGATCGAAAGCTATGAAAGCCGCCTTTTCAAAACGGAGTGCTTTAGAGCCGTCCGGCATTGTATAGGCAAGGTCCGTACGTGTCCAGTCCAATACAGGCATAAAGTTGTAAGTAACTACCATTACTCCACATTTTGCCAGATTACGGATACTTTCCTTATAATTCTCAATATACTTCATGAAATCGCCGGTCTGCGTCTTGATATGTTCGTGTACGGGTACACTCTCTACAACAGACCATGTAAGTCCTACTTCTTCAATCATCTGCTTGCGCTTCATGATTTCTTCTACAGTCCATACTTCGCCATTCGGAATATGATGAAGGGCATTTACTATACCGGTAGCGCCTGCTTGCTTAATATCCCATAAGCTCACCGGATCATTAGGACCGTACCAGCGCCAAGTTTGTTCACATAAATACATATTGCTAAATAAAAAATTAAAAGTTAAAATTAGATTGAGAATGCGTCAAATCCACCATCGATAACAGCTACTGTACCTGTTACGAAGTTAGAGGCATCACTAATCAGATAATGAATGGTTCCGTAAAGGTCTTCCGGTTCACCGAAACGATTGAACGGAGTATGCGCAAGAATAGTCTTAGAACGGTCAGTCAGTGAACCATCCGGATTCGTCAACAATGTTCTGTTCTGTTCTGTCAGGAAAAATCCGGGAGCGATAGCGTTTACACGCAGACCATTACCGAATTTCAAAGCCAGTTCACCAGCCATATATTTGGTAAAGTTAGCGATCGCTGCTTTCGCTGCACCGTAACCTACGACACGGGTCAACGGACGAAGAGCCGATTCAGAACAGAAGTTTACGATAGAACCCTTTTTCTGTTCAACCATGACTTCAGCAAATACCATTGTAGGCAATACTGTACCGAACAGATTCAAATCCACAACTTTCTTGAATGCGTCAATCTGCAAGTCAAAGAATGTCTTGTCCGGTGCGATTGTAGCACCTGCCATATTACCACCGGCAGCATTCAACAAAACATCAATGCGTCCATACGCTTTCATTATTTCCACTTTGTTGCCTTCCAGAACTTCTTTGTCCATTACATCCGTATAAAGGAACTTAGCTTCGTTTCCTTCTGCCTTGATACTTTCTACCAATGCTTTTCCAGCTTCTTCACTTCTGTCGAGTACCACTACTTTTGCACCTTCTTTTGCAAGATATGCAGCAATACCTTTACCTAAGATTCCGGCTCCACCGGTAATTACAACTACTTTGCCTTTTACGTTAAATAATTCATTCATAGTTCTAAAAATTTATATGTTTATAGTTTATTGTTCAGATAATACTTCAGATTTTCTCTCAAGAGAATATCAATCGGCATTAAGTTAACCTTTTCCGTTTTTTGCTTGAATAACAAATAATTGCATAGCGACTTGATTCCTTCATACCCCTGTCTTTCAGGACGCTGCGCAATCAGTGCAGTAATAACACCTTCGGAGAGTAATTGGGTATTTCTCTCGATGAGGTCGTAACCTACCAGTTTTACTGCTTGCATCCCTCTCGTCTTCAAGTAATTTCCCAAAATGTAGCAGGTGGAATTGAATATAATAGCCCCTTTTATACCAGGATTTAACTCGAATATTTCATTGAGCTTGGCAAAATTATATACCGAATCACTGATTTTCAATTCCACTTCATGCAACTTTCCGGAGAATCCGACCTTCTTCAGATAATAACAAAATCCATCTCTACGGTTCTTACCCTGATTGGAATCGTTCTTACCACTATGAACAATCCGTGCCATCAAAATATCTGAGGTGGGCGAAAGCCGATCCGTCAGCAATCGGGCTGCAATGACTCCCGCATCGTATGATTCCGTACCGAAATAAGCCAATTGATGTTGCCCTTCAATATTAGAATCGACATAAACATAAGGAATCTCGTTTCTGTCCAACTCCTGCGAAAGACGAATCACAGAATCTGTAAACAATGTGGCTATTAACACCCCATCCACCTTCTCATCCAATAAATTACGGGTAATATCATCAAAAGTCTTGTTGTTATATTGGTCGAAAAAAAGCTTGGTAATAGTTATATTATATGTTTCCATTTCCGCAGCTACTTTGTCAATACCTTCCGAAATAGCTTCCCAGTATTCTCCTTGAGTAAAAGACGGAATAATGGCAACAAAATGATACTGTTTTTTAGAGGCTAATGACCGCGCCATAAGATTGGGCTGGTAGTGAACCATCTCTAAAATAGCCTGTACTTTCTTTCTGTTTTCCTCAGATACCCGTCCACGATTATGAATAACCCGGTCTACCGTACCGACAGAGACACCAGCCATTTTAGCGATGTCTACAATACGAATATTTGAGAATTCTTTATCCATATAATAAGAAGTATCTTGTTTTTCGCTGACAAAAGTAAAATGAATTATTGAATCATGCAATAGTGTGTGCGCACACACCACTACAGAACAAAGAAGATATACCGCTAATATTCAAATATTTAACAAGAAACAAAGAAATACATTCATGTTGTTAAACATAAGAAATACAACAGAATAATTAATAAAAAGTATATTCCAAAGGAAAGAGAAGTATAAAAAAGAGGGAGTTTTACCCTCAGAAAAGACTGAGAAGAAAGATGAAACGTGCAAAGTGTGCACGGACACACAACTAATATTCAATTTATACAGACAGCAGTTAACCATCATAAAAAAACTGGTAATCAACTTAAATGAAGCCGATTACCAATCCTGATTTTCTTATTTTTCCCATTTATCCTTTACCTTACCAGCTACCTTATCAGCTTCCTCCGCTACTTTATTGGCGATGTCAGCTCCGGTTTCCACAGCTTTAACTCCCAAATTCATTGCTTTTTTTTCAGCACAAGCTGCTGCCGCTTCCGCATCACGACCTATACGATGAATCGCATCATAAATGTCATTCTCCAATTGTTTTGCTTTTGCGGTACGTGAGAGGCGATAAGCTACCGCACCTAGAATCGACCCGATTCCGAGTCCAATCCAGAAATTACCATGTCTACATTCCATAATTAAGTTCGTTTTTTAGATTAATAAATTATATAAAATACTACTACTCATCGAGATTTCGAGAACAACGAAGCAATCCATAACACCAGGACAGCACCTACTGTGGAAGTAATCAGACTTCCAATCAATCCGGAAGCCGCAAGGCCGAAAAGTGCAAACACCCAACCGCCTAACACACCTCCAAGAATACCAAGCAATAGATTTATGATAAGCCCAAAACCTCCGCCACGCATTATTTTACCAGCAAGAAATCCAGCCACAATACCAATAATGATATACCAAATAAAGCCCATATAATCCTCCTTTTTAAGGTAACAACAGTAAGTGCAAAGAATAGTTCAGCCAATGAAAAATGAATTAACCACAATTTACAATCCTTAGTCTTAAAACTCATATTTCTCTTTACTTTGCAAAAGTTTATGTACCTTTGCGGTCAATTTTTCAGGAACATTTCAATAGATAATAGGTATTATGGTACAAAATCAAGAACAACCCGTAGGGAAAATTACGTTCTCCATTTTAATAGCATTAAGCCTCTCACATTGTCTCAATGACCTTTTACAATCTGTTGTTTCAGCAGCTTATCCGCTATTTAAAGATGATTTAGGACTGAGTTTTGCACAAATCGGTTTTATCACATTGGTCTATCAGCTTTCAGCTTCGGTATTCCAGCCAATTACCGGAATCATTTTCGATAAATATCCCGTTGCATGGTCGTTGCCTATCGGAATGAGTTTCACAATGGTAGGTTTAGTGAACTTAGCATTTTCCAACAATCTCTATTGGATACTATTATCTGTGTTCTTAATCGGAATCGGCTCTTCGGTACTTCATCCGGAAGCTTCCCGTATCACCTTCCTTGCTTCCGGCGGAAAACGCGGACTCGCCCAATCACTGTTCCAGGTAGGCGGTAATTTCGGAGGCTCATTAGGGCCGTTATTGGTAGCTTTGCTGGTTGCACCTTATGGACGACAACATCTTTTCATATTTGCATTTGTGGCCGTCGCAGCTATCGTGGTCATGTATCCGATCTGCAAATGGTATAAATCTTATCTGAACCGGATGAAGGCACAAACCGTCAGCGTAAGAAAACCGGTTCTTCTTCCCCTACCTATGGATAAAACTGCTATTTCTATCGGTATCTTATTAATACTGATCTTCTCGAAATACATCTATATGGCAAGTCTGACCAGTTATTATACGTTTTATCTGATTCACAAATTCAATGTTACAGTACAGGAATCACAATTGTATCTATTCATTTTTTTAGTTGCTACTGCCATCGGAACGCTAATCGGAGGTCCCGTCGGTGACCGTATCGGTCGTAAGTATGTTATTTGGGCTTCTATTCTGGGAGCCGCCCCATTCAGTTTACTCATGCCGCACGCCAATCTGATGTGGACTGTTATTCTTAGTTTCTGCGTGGGATTAATGCTTTCTTCCGCTTTTCCGGCTATATTACTTTACGCACAGGAATTGCTTCCGACCAAGCTCGGACTGATATCAGGTCTGTTCTTTGGATTTGCTTTCGGAGTGGCCGGTGTAGCCTCTGCCGTGCTCGGTAATTTAGCAGATAAAACAAGCATTGAATACGTATATAATATTTGTGCTTATATGCCGCTATTGGGATTAGTAACCTTCTTTCTACCCAATTTGAAGAAAAAGAAAATTGATTGGCAACCATAGTGTTTCTTTAAAATTGTAATAAGCCAAATAAAATGCCCCTCAGAAGTTATAATCCGAACTTTTGAGGGGCACTTTATTCTATAAGATGGAATCTTTATAGCCGATATTTAACGGCTTAAGCTACCAATACAGACTCGGCGGACAGAAGTCAAACCTAGTTCCGAATACTGTGCTTTATATATTTCCGTCACATCTTCCACCAACCAGCATGGCATAGGTCCCAATGAACGGGTATCCGGTTCCGGCCTTTCGGGAGCAGTTAAGTAAAACTCATGTGTCCTATCTTCATAGTTTACTAAAAATGCAGAATATGATTCTTCACCTATCTGCTTAATTACTTTTTCAAAAGGAGCAGTTATTATTTTAGCACCAGCTGTATTTTCCGCAAGCAATGTCATTTCACCGCCATCTTTAGTGTTATACACAAACCTCACATATCCGGTAGCTTTTAAAAAACCATCGGCAATGACTTGAGCCTCTAATTCTTCTAATGTCTCTTTGTTTGCATCATTAACATTTTCACCTTCAATCTTCACGTATACGGCATTACTCATAAATCTTTGTACAGATTCCACCACTTTAACTCCAATCTTAACGGTCAACCCGTCCGCATCTTTCACTATAAGACTAGTCGTTCCCAGTTTTACGGGAGATATTCTTACCCTATCTTCATCGACCTTCACCGTAGCTATTTGTTCATCTTCTATTTCAGCTGTATAAGGAGCTTTTCCTCCTGTAATTCCGACACTACCGCCACCTACTATGTTTATGGCAGTACTACTAATAGCTTGATCGGGAAAAACGACTTCATCTATCTGATAAAGGAAGAAACGTTCATTATCATCATTACAAGATACGATTCCCAAACCAGAGATTAGAACCATCAATATTGTAATTACGTGTTTCGTTTTCATGCGTACTGAGTTTATTTAATATGTATATTTTATTTTTAAGAGATATCTGTTTACAAAGGTACAAATATTCCGCACATAGTATCCCGATAAGACATTTTTTTTCAGAATAATACAAAAATGACCGGTATGCATCATCGCGACGTATACCGGTCTACAAGTTAAGGTTAAAGTCAAAAAATTAAGAGAGCTATTTATAAGTTAGGATTAGCATTTATTTCTTTTTGTGGAATGGCATACAGGTAATAAGTACTATTTGCTGTAAATGGCGTAGTGTCCGGGAAACGGAGGAACCAATGTCCCAATGGATTCCGTTTGGCGAATCCACCTCCTTCTTGCCAACAGTCTACTTCTGTTTTCTGCATTTCTTCTGATAAAGCAGTACGTTCTACAGCTTTCTGAGTGCGGAGTATGTCCGTAATCCCAAAGCCTTCTCCCCAAAGTTCTCGACGACGTTCCAGCAAGATTTCATTAATCACATCTTTCCGTGATTTTCCCGCCACATCATAATCCACTACTCCGCGAGCATTGCGCAACGTATTCAAAGGAATCACAGCCTGAGATAATTCCATACCGTCGCGGACATTCGCTTCGGCTTCTATCAGATACATCTCAGCAGCACGCATCAACGCCAAATCAGCTGTATCGTCCGCACGCATATGGAACTTTTTATATCCCAAATATCCTTCGCGCATCCACTGAAACAAAGGCAAACGGATGTCACCTTCAACAAAAGTATCTTTCAAATGAGGGTCGGCCATGAAACTGCTGTAAGCTCCGACGTATGTCGCATCCAAATAGTAAAAATTATAACTCGCATCCGATTGAGAAGGGATTTGAGGAAATCCCCATATCCACTCTTGATTGGAGATATTATTGAATCCCTCATATTCGGCAGTAGTCGTCATCAATGAATAGTCCTTACGAGCAGATGCGGCAGCCTTTGCAGCTTCCTCCCACTGCCCGGTCAGCAAATAGGCACGGGCCAAAAGTCCGTTTACCACAGCCAGATCCGGTTTGAACTTCTGGTTATCACCACTCCGAACGTAATTCTTCAAATAATCCTGCGCCAAAGCCAAATCCTCGAAAATACGTTGGTAAACTTGAGCTACCGTTGATTTCCCTTTCGGAACGGTAGTGTTATTGCTCGGCTCAGTATAAATAGGTACGCAAGGCGCATCTTTATCTTTCAAATACGTGAACTGATAATGTTGCACCAAGTGCAGATAGCAAAAGGCACGCAGGACCAACGCTTGCCCTTGAGCCTTCCGGAATTCTTCCGAATCCCCTTTAATGGAAAGAGCCGTGTTGCAGTTATCTATCGTTTTATACATCAGATACCAGGCAAATTCCGTTCTGCTGTTTGAAGATATAGCAATGTCATCGAACTGATACGAAGAATTGAAACCGTATTTCGGACGGGAAACGACATCACTTGCCATCATGTCATCCAGACACTGAAGCGCACGATAACCGATATTGGCATAAGTACTCGAATAGTCAAACAGATTATACCAGGCACCGTTCACAAGCGCCTCCGCATTTTCGGGCACAGGTACTTTCTCGGAACTCACCGCATCTGTGGGATCTGTATCCAGGAAACTGCTACTGCAACCCGTTGCCAGAAGAAGTCCGGCAATGGCTGCCAGAATAGATTGTATTTTTATTTTTCTCATAATTTAGTCTGATTTAGAAAGCAATGTTAATACCTCCGGAGATAGTCCGCATAGCCGGATAACGATAATAGGTAATTCCGGTAATTCCCTGTTCGGGGTCCAATCCTTGATTCTTGTGAATGGTAAATAAATTATCTCCTTGCACATACACCTGCACACTGCTCAATGCCAGCTTACTGACCCACGGTTTGGGCAGGTTGTAAGAGAGCGTCAGGTTTTTCAGCCGCATATAAGAATTATTCTGCAAGAACCGAGTAGACGCCGAGTTCCAGTTATTGGAAGTCGTACTTAGAGCAGGCACGTCTGTGTAGCGGTTGTCCGGTGTCCAACGTCTTAGGATTTCAGTCGACCAAGCACGTCCTTCCAGGCTACCGTTATGTAGAATCATCGTTATATCACGATTGTAGATATACCCTCCGATACTATAAGCAAAAATAGCAGACAAGTCGAACCCTTTCCAGGAAAGCGACGTATTGAACCCACCATACACTTTAGGAAGCGAGGATTTATTGACATAATAATAATCGGCCGAAGCATAATCACTCGTTGTCACACGTTTGCCCGTCGGATTATCATCAGCGTCCAGTTCATCTGCATACCACAACGGCTTTCCATTGTCCGGATCTACGCCCGCCCACTCTTTCATATAGAAATCATATACCGAGCGACCTACCTGAAGTTTGTTTACTCCACTCTGCGGCATATCTTTCAATGGAAGTTCCGTTACCTTATTCTTATAGTGAGTCAGGTTCATACCCAGCTTCCAAACCCAGCCGTTCTGATTGATAACCGTTCCGTTAAGCACCAATTCGATACCCGTATTCTTCAAAGCTCCCACATTCTCGTCAATAAAACCATATCCCAGAGAGGGAGCAATCGGACGGGAATAAAGCAAATCTTTTGAACGGCGTGTAAAGAAATCGAACGAACCGGAGAAACGATTATTGAACAGTGAGAAATCCATTCCCAAATTAAAGTTCAGATTCGTTTCCCATTTCAGATTAGGAGTTGCCATACGGTCGGATACCAACGCATTCTCTCCCAAATTGGAAACGATGGAATAAAGTCCCTTACTTGCGTAATACGTACCCAAGTTATCATTTCCCTGCGCACCGTAGCTCATTTTCAAAGTCAGTGCGGAAAGCCAGTCGGAAGTACTTGCCATAAACTCTTCCCGGTCTACACGCCAAGAAGTACCCAACGACCAGAAATTACCCCAACGGGTTTCCGGTGCAAAGCGTGAAGAACCGTCACGGCGGTAAGAAGCCGAGAAGAAGTATTTGTTCCGATAATCATATAACAATTGCGTGAGATACCCCACCAATGCATAATCAATGCGATATCCCGATCCTCCTGTCAACTGAGAGCCGACTACCAGTTCCGGCATATCAGGTTGTGCCATCTTTGAACGTGACGCAGTCAGTTCATCGTAACGATACGAATACGCCTCAATACCGGCAAGAACATTGAAATGATGTTCCCCAATCGTCTTGTCATACGTAGCAATATTATTCCACGTCCAAGAGAAAGTACGGGTATTCATCCGACTGACACTTCCCCCGTTCTCCTTAGCCGGACCGATCTTGGGATTCGTATAATCCAAAGTATTATAGTTTATCAAATCGAAATTGAAACTTGTCTTAAACTTCAATCCCTCGATAATCGTAGCTTCCAGAAAGGTACGGCCGGAAATTTCATCTTTCATACGTTCCGACTTATCCAAAGGCAACGTAGCGGGCAAGTTCCAGTTTGCCATCGAACCGGAAGGACGGTAAGAGCCGAAATCATAGATACGGTCTCCGTTCTCATCCAATTTATAACTGCCGTCGGTATTCATCTCATAAATCGGATAAAAACCCGGCATGGTACGTCCGGCAGTTATCACGTTACTGACTTTAGAGTCGGAAGAAACCGGATAATTCTGCATGGAATGGGCAAAACTCAGATTGACACCCCCTTTCAACCAGGAAGTCATTTCACTGGTAACGTTGGAGCGGATATTGAAACGCTGATAGCCGGATTCAAGCGCAATTCCTTTATCATTCAGATAACCGGCAGAGAAGAAATACTGATTGGCTTTACCACCACCGGAAACACTCAGGTTCAGTTCCGTACGGAGTGCCTGTTGCTCCATAGCATCGCTCCAATCGGAATCCCACAACGGACGTGCACCCTCCACCAATTTGCCATCCGTGCCCACCGGTTGCGCATATTGCGGACCATAAGGATTGGGACCGCCTCCCATCAATTTGGTAACCAAATCTTTGGAGGCCTGCGCTGCAGCGGTCGCCGGAGTATAATCCGGACTTCCGGCATACCGGTTACGGAGTGCTTCCCAATACAATTCAAAATATTGATTGGTACTGACACGATCATAATCACGAACGGCTCGATTGGAACCTCCTAACGAAGCCTTCACTTTCACCGTTGCTTTCGAGTTCTGTTCTCCTTGCTTGGTAGTGATGATAATCACTCCATTAGCACCACGTGAACCATACAGAGCAGCCGAAGCCGCATCTTTCAACACAGTCATCGAAGCGATATCGTCTGGGTTGATAGCATTGACGCTACCGTCAAATGGCACACCGTCCACCACATAAAGCGGAGCACTGGAGGCATTGATAGAGCCGATACCACGAATACGGATTTCCGCATCCGTTCCCGGCTGACCGCTTGCCGCACTTGCCTGCACACCGGACACCGTACCTTCCAATACACGGGATACACTGGAAGTCTGCAACTTCTCAATTTCCCCTGCTTTCATGGTCGAAGCAGCTCCGGTAAAGCTATATTTCTTTGCGGTAGCGTAAGCGACTATCATAACCTCATCCAACTCCTTACTTTCCGCTTCCAGCGTAATATTAATCACACTCCGGTTGTTGACCGGTTGTTCCACCGTGCGCATTCCTACAAAACGGAACACCAAAGTTCCGGAGCCGGGAGCCTCAATAGAATAGTTTCCATCAATATCGGTAATAGTTCCGGAGGAAGCTCCTTTCAATTGTACAGAGACACCGGGGAGAGGTTCCCCCTCAGAGATGACCGTACCCGTCACGCGTTTTTCCTGTTGCGCTTCCGCATACAATATGTTTCCTGCAAAAAGCAAAAGAAACACTGCTAATAAACGTAAATAGATTCTCATAATTTTCTGTGACTTTAAATATATTTGCGAGTTATACTAACAGTACATAGAAGTTTATTGTTTAGGAAACAAAACATTTTTTAGAAGATTACTAGCATAAATCAATGAAAGGTCGTACATTCGTGAAACAAAAGACATTCCCAACAGTTATAAGGAACCGTATGGTAAGACAGCTTGTTTTATATATCTCTTTGTTAGTGTCGTTCTCCTTGCAGGCACAGTCTGAAAAGGCGGGTATAACCGTAAACGACAGCATACAGGAAGATTCTGTCACCACCCCCAAGCCAAGTGCCTTCAAGAGAGCGATTAAAAAATTTATGAATTTCAGTGACTTCGACACGCTCTACATCAGCCCCAACCGCTATAACTACGCGTTGATGGCTACGCATTTCAGCAACTTTGAGTATTACTCGGTCACCAGCGAATTTCCTCAACCGCAGAAGCTTAGCTTTTCTCCCAATCCCCACAACAAGATAGGATTGTATTTCGGTTGGAGATGGATCTTCTTAGGATGGTCTGTCGACATTGATGATATTTACCGCAAAACAAACCGGAAAAACAAAGGGACAGAGTTTGATTTAAGCCTGTATAGTTCCAAATTAGGCGTAGACATCTTCTACCGCCGTACGGGAAACAATTATAAAATTCACAAGATCAGAGGTTTCTATGATGAAATACCTTCCGACTACTCCGAAGATTTCAGCGGCTTGAAGGTAGACATCAAAGGACTGAACTTATACTATATATTCAACAACCGGAAGTTTTCTTATCCGGCCGCGTTCAGCCAGTCCACCAACCAACGGCGCAATGCAGGAACATTCATAGCCGGGTTCTCCATCTCAAAACATAATCTCGACTTTGACTACCAGCAACTTCCGGCATATATTCAAGAGAGAATGAATCCCGGCATGAAAGTCAACAAGATAAAATACACCAACGCCAACATCAGTTTCGGCTATGCTTATAACTGGGTATTCGCACGCAACTGTCTGGCTTGTCTGTCGCTCACTCCCGCCATTGCTTACAAGGCCTCCGATGTGGATGCAGAAACGCAGGAAGGGAAAGCATGGTATAGTAAGTTCAATCTGGATTTTCTGCTTCGGGCAGGCGTTGTCTATAACAATGGAAAATATTTTGTCGGCACTTCATTCGTCGGAAAGAACTATAACTATCATCGCAACAATTTCTCCTTGGACAATGGGTTCGGCACTCTTCAGGTATATGTCGGCTTCAACTTCCACCTGCGCAAAGAATACAGGAAAAAGGAAACAAAGCGGGAGTATTAGAAATAGGCAACTTGCTTGCTTATCCAAAGAATCTTTGTACATTTGCCCCGTTTTAAAAGAACAAAAATAGAAAATCAGTGAAGCAACAACGTCACATACAGCCCACACGTGCCCTTCTTTCCCGTTTCCGCTATTGGGGAAGAAAGAACTATGCCGCTTTTGCGAGCTTAGGACGCGAAGTATGTATCGGACATCTGCATACCAATGTAGTCGATGTTGCCCTTCGTAAGCAGAATGCTGCACAAACTATCCCTTATCATACATTTATGACACTTCAAGAAATTAAAGACCAAGTGCTGGCAGGCATTGATATATCGCCCGAGCAAGCCGCTTGGCTGGCCAATATGGCCGACAGCGAGGCGCTTTACGCCGCCGCACATGAGATTACCGTCGCGCGTGCTTCGCACGAGTTCGACCTGTGCTCCATCATCAACGCCAAATCCGGCAGATGCCCCGAAAACTGTAAATGGTGCGCACAATCCTCCCACTACAAGACGCAAGCCGAAGTCTATGACCTCCTCCCCGCTGAAGAATGTCTCCGACAGGCACAGTATAATGAAGCCCAGGACATCAACCGTTTCTCCCTCGTCACCAGCGGACGGAAACCCTCTCCCAAGCAGATTACCCAACTTTGCGACACAGTCCGCCATATACGGCGACATTCGTCTATCCAACTTTGCGCCTCATTGGGACTACTTAATGAAGAAGAACTGCGTTCCCTGCACGAAGCGGGAATTACCCGTTATCATTGCAATCTGGAAACTGCTCCTTCTTATTTTCCCCAACTTTGTTCCACCCACACACAAAAGCAGAAACTTGCCACACTTGCCGCCGCCCGCCGTGTAGGAATGGATATCTGCTGCGGAGGTATCATCGGCATGGGAGAAACGATGGAACAACGGATTGAATTCGCTTTTATTCTGAAGGAACTGAATGTTCAATCCATCCCCATAAATCTGCTAAGCCCGATTCCCGGTACACCATTGGAAAACGAAAAGCCTTTGAACGAAGAAGAAATTCTCCGGACAATCGTCCTGTTCCGTTTCATCAATCCGACGGCTTTTCTCCGTTTTGCCGGCGGACGCTCGCAACTCTCTCCCGAAGCTATGCACAAGGCACTGTATATCGGTATCAACTCGGCTATCGTAGGCGACTTGCTTACCACACTCGGTTCTAAAGTATCGGAGGACAAGAAGATGATTCAAGAAGAAGGTTATCATTTTGCCAGCTCCCAATTTGACCGTGAACATCTTTGGCATCCATATACTTCCACAACCGATCCGCTCCCTGTTTACAAAGTAAAACGGGCGGACGGCGCAACCATCACTCTCGAAGACGGACGGGTGTTGATTGAAGGAATGTCTTCATGGTGGTGCGCCGTACACGGGTACAACCATCCCGTGCTGAACCAAGCGGCAAAGGAACAATTAGACAAGATGTCCCATGTAATGTTCGGTGGTCTGACACACAACCCCGCCATCGAACTGGGAAAATTGCTATTACCTTTAGTTCCTTCCTCCATGCAAAAAATATTCTATGCAGATTCCGGCTCGGTAGCCGTAGAAGTGGCCTTAAAAATGGCCGTACAATATTGGTATGCGGCAGGACAGCCCGAAAAGAATAATTTCGTGACCATCCGTTCCGGTTATCACGGTGATACGTGGAATGCCATGTCTGTATGTGATCCGGTGACGGGTATGCACAGTCTTTTTGGTTCGGCATTGCCTGTACGTTATTTTGTCCCGTCCCCCGCTTCCCGTTTTGATGGAGAATGGAATCCGGAAGATATCATCCCTTTACGGGAAACCATTGAAAAACATTCCAGAGAGTTGGCGGCACTGATTCTTGAACCAATTGTGCAAGGGGCAGGCGGTATGTGGTTCTACCATCCGCAATACTTGCATGAAGCGGAAAAACTCTGCCGGAAGCATGGCCTTCTTCTGATTTTCGATGAGATAGCGACAGGATTCGGACGGACCGGGAAACTTTTTGCTTGGGAACACGCCAGAGTAGAGCCCGATATTATGTGTATCGGTAAAGCGTTGACCGGCGGATACATGACACTTTCCGCAGTCTTGGCAAGCAATCAGGTGGCAGACACCATTTCCAATCATGCACCGGGAGCTTTCATGCACGGCCCCACTTTCATGGGCAATCCGCTTGCCTGTGCGGTGGCTTGCGCATCCGTTCGCCTGCTGCTCGAATCCGGCTGGCAGAAGAATGTGCAACGAATCGAAAGCCAACTCAAAGAAGAGCTGGCTCCTGCACGGGAGTTCCCGCAAGTAGCCGATGTACGGGTATTGGGCGCTATCGGAGTAATTGAGATGAAGCGTCCGGTGAATATGGCATACCTGCAACAGCGATTTGTAGAAGAGGGTATTTGGGTACGTCCATTCGGTAAATTGGTTTATCTGATGCCACCTTTCATCATTACTCCCGAACAACTAAGTAAACTGACCTCCGGATTACTCAACGTTATTCAAAATTAGTAGTTACCCAAAATCATAAATAATGATATTAGACTCTATCAACCAAGAACTGCTTGTTCTCAAAGAAAAGAAAAACTACCGTTCTCTCCCGCCATTGATTCACGATGGACGGGAAGTTATTCTGAATGGACAACGGATGTTGAATCTTTCCTCCAATGATTATCTCGGACTGGCTAATGATGTATCATTAAGAGAGGAATTCTTAAAGACAATGACTCCCGAAACATTTCTGCCTACTTCCTCTTCTTCCCGATTGCTGACAGGTAACTTTTCCGATTATCAAGCATTGGAACAACAGTTGGCAACTATGTTCGGAGCAGAAAGCGCACTCATATTCAACAGTGGTTATCATGCCAATACAGGGATTCTCCCTGCCGTCAGCAATGCGCAAACACTGATTCTTGCCGATAAGCTGGTGCACGCCAGCCTGATAGACGGAATCAGATTGTCGTCCGCCAAATGTATCCGTTATCGCCACAATGACGCCTCCCAACTGCAACGTTTGGTTTCCGAGAATCACAATCTTTATGCACAAATCATCATTGTTACCGAAAGTATTTTCAGTATGGATGGAGATAAAGCCGATCTTCGCGCTCTCGTCCGATTGAAAAAGAGCTATTCCAATGTTCTTCTTTATGTAGACGAAGCTCATGCCTTCGGTGTACGGGGAGAAAAAGGACTAGGATGTGCCGAAGAACAAGACTGTATCAACGATATAGATTTCCTGGTAGGCACGTTCGGAAAGGCAATCGCCTCAGCAGGAGCTTACATTGTCTGCCGCCAGGTTATTCGGGAATACCTGATTAACAAGATGCGTACCTTTATATTCACCACTGCCCTTCCACCTGTCAATATTCAATGGACAGCATGGGTATTGCAACATCTCTCCGCTCTTCAATATAAGCGAACCCACCTCCTGCGCATCAGTGAGAAACTAAAGACAGCACTTACCGGCAAAGGATACCATTGCCCTTCAGTAAGCCACATTGTCCCCATGATTATAGGAGCGAGCGAAGATGCCATACTGCAAGCGGAAGAACTCCAACGTAAAGGATTCTACGCATTGCCTGTCCGTCCACCTACCGTACCTGAAGGAACTTCCCGTATCCGCTTCTCATTGACAGCGGACATCACAGAACATGAAATCGACCAACTTATAGCTTTGATTAACGGATGAAACAACATTTTATCATAAAGAATAATTCCAAGCGCCTCTTGCTTTTCTTCGCAGGCTGGGGAATGGATGAAATTCCTTTCCTGCAAATCCGCCCTACAGATACGGATTGGATGGTTTGTTATGACTATCGTTCTTTGGAGTTCGATACCGACTTATTACAAGAGTATTCCGAAATCCGTCTCATCGCATGGTCTATGGGGGTATGGGTAGCTTCTCAACTCATGAAACAACACCCATCTCTGCCCATCTCGCATAGTATCGCTATCAATGGAACTCCCTATCCCATACACGAAACGAAAGGGATTGAACCAGCCATATTTGAAGGAACACTGCAAGGATTGACCGAACAAACACTGCAAAAGTTTCAAAGAAGGATGTGTGGTTCGACAGCCGAATACAAAGTATTTCAAGCAGTAGCTCCGCAACGTCCGGCCGATGAGCTCAAGGAAGAACTAGCCGCCATACAACAACAATACTTGTCATTACCGCCTTCTGACTTCGTATGGCAAAAAGCCATCATAGGAAAGAATGACCGCATCTTCCCACCTGACAATCAACGTCTTGCATGGAAAAACAAGGTAGATATTCTTGAATACTCAGAAGCTGCCCATTACCAACAGGAACTCTTTGAGAGCATAATCCTACAAACCCAATAAATACCTATTATGAACAAACAACTAATCGCAGAACGTTTCACCAAAGCCATCGCCACTTATCCGCAAGAAGCAAACGTACAAAGACAAATAGCGGACAAAATGATTCACCTGCTTACGGAACATCTACCTTCTCCCTGCCCGAAAGTGATTGAGTTCGGTTGCGGCACGGGAATCTATTCCCGTATGTTGTTTCAGACTCTTCATCCGGAAATGCTCTTATTGAACGACCTCTGCCCGGAGATGAAATATTGCTGCGAAGATTTGCTAAAGAAAGAGCAAGTGTCTTTCCTGCCGGGAGATGCGGAAACAGCGCCCTTTCCTGCCGAAAGTACCCTGATTACTTCCTGTTCCGCCTTGCAATGGTTCGAATCTCCCGAAAACTTTTTCAAGAGATGTAACGCGTTGCTCAACAAACAAGGCTATTTCGCTTTCAGCACCTTTGGCAAAAAGAATATGAAAGAGATACGCCGACTAACAGGCAACGGTCTTCCCTACCGCTCACGAGAAGAACTCGTAACCGCCTTGTCGGCCGACTTTGACATCCTCCATTCGGAAGAAGAACTCATTCCTCTTTCGTTCGACAATCCCATAAAAGTTCTTTATCACTTGAAGCAAACGGGAGTAACCGGAATATCTTCCGGACAACTGCGGACCCGTCGTGATTTACAGCGATTCAGCGAGCGTTATACCCAAGAATTCACACGGGGCACTTCCGTGTCTCTGACCTATCACCCTATTTATATCATCGCAAAAAAGAAAGAAGCATGAAACAGAATGTATTTTTCGTTTCCGGTATCGACACCGATGCCGGAAAGAGTTATGCCACCGGTTTTCTAGCCCGTGAATGGAACAAGAACGGACAACGTACCATCACCCAGAAATTTATTCAAACGGGAAATGTAGGTCATTCCGAAGACATCGACCTGCATCGTCGCATTATGGGAATCTCCTTCACCAAAGAAGATGAAGAAGGACTGACTATGCCGGAAATTTTCTCTTATCCCGCTTCCCCCCACCTCGCCTCGCAGTTGGATAACCGCCCTATCGACTTCAATAAAATCAAACGGGCTACGAAGAAACTGAGCGAACGATACGACTATGTTTTACTTGAAGGAGCAGGCGGCCTCATGGTCCCGCTAACCACCGGACTGCTGACAATAGACTACATTGCCCAAGAGAAATATCCGCTTATCTTTGTCACTTCCGGCAAACTGGGGAGTATCAATCACACCTTGCTTAGCCTTGAAGCCATACAAAAAAGGGGGATTGTGCTGGATACCGTTCTCTATAATATGTATCCTACGGTAGAAGACAAGACGATTCAGAACGACACGATGAACTTCGTCCGGACATGGTTGGAGAAACACTTCCCGGAGACAAAGTTCATATTAGTTCCTGAAATAGAGTTCTAAACTGTCAGACTGCAAACTAACTGTATATGTACGGAAGTTCAATCAACTTCCGTACACGGTATTATGAAATAAAAAGTCGAACCTTTGCCAAACTCGGAAGTCACCCCAATTTCTCCACCGATCTTCTCTATAATCATCCGGCAAATGGAAAGCCCCAAGCCTGTGCCCTGCACAAAGCTGTTCAGTTTGACAAAGCGTTCAAAAATATGTCCCACCTTTTCTTTTTCTATTCCTATTCCCGTATCTTTCACATATACACGGACATTCTCCCCTTCTCGTTCAAATCCGAAACGTATCTCTCCCGCATGGGTAAACTTGGTAGCGTTGGTGATAAAATTCGTAATGATCTGCATAATACGATTCGGATCGCCCTCCATCTGCAAGTCCTCCTCTCCATTATCAAAGATGAAGTCCACTCCTCCTGTTATACGTTCCTTGTGAACAGCATAGATTGTCCTGCAGACTTCCCCCAGATTTATCGGACGTTTCACATACTCCAACGTGCCCGCTTCTATCTTCGACAAATCCAATATATCATTAATAAGCTGCAACAAGATGTCCGAATTCTGGTTGATAATATCCGAATAAAGTTTCTGTTCTTCGGGGGTATCTGCAGTAGGCAACAACTGCGAAAACCCGACAATCGCATTGAGCGGTGTCCTGATTTCATGACTCATATTCGCCAAAAAAGCACTCTTCAACCTGTCAGACTGCTCTGCTTTGATTCTGGCTTTAATCAATTCCTGTTCTATATTCTGGAGATTCGTGGTATCCCAAGAAATACCGATCAGCAACGGTTCACGGTCTTCCATCGGAACAAGTGCTTTAAGCGTCTGCACAATACGCGCTTCACCGTTAGCTGTCAGATACGTTTCCTGTATATCAATCCTTCGGTGGGTACGAAGCAGTTCCAGGTCATCCTTACGGAACTTCTCAGCTTCCTCTGACTGGAAAATCTCGTAATCCGTATGCCCTATCGCTTTGGAAGCAGGGATACCGGAATGTTCGGCAAATGCTTTGTTCCAATACAAATACTTGAACTCATCTGCCGGATCTTTCACAAACAGATAGACTGGAATATTATTCAGAATGCCGTCCAACAACTGATTCAGCTCACGGAGTTCATCCCGTTTCTTTATGACATCGGTAATATCCTGCGTAAAGAACCAGATCAGTTCCTGTTCATTCTCATGTGTCAGGAAAGAAGACACCTGGTGCACCCGCTTCTTCGTCTCTCCCATACGTACGTAAGCGGCACGGTAGGCAAAACTGCCATCATTATCCCGTATTTCCTGAAGCCGTTTTTTCCAAGCCTCTTTCGTGGTCATGGAAACAGGCAAATCATATACCTTCTGGATCCCCAATTCCTTAGTCACTCCGTATCCTTCTATGGACAGCCCCTGTTGCGACTGCGTGCTGCATATTGGAATGTATGTTCTGATAGGCTTCCGGAGGAACCATATTACGCATATGCATCCCTACAAAATCCTCGTTTGTCACTCCGACATGATTCGTTTCTTCATTGGATACCACTTCGATTCCTATCTCGTTATGATCGAAAACAGTCAACATATCCGGCAAAGAATTCAAGATCTTTACAGCATACCTTTCTTTAAAACTAACAGGATTGGCTTTTTCTTTCTCTTGCCTAAGAACTGAAAGTTCTTGTTTGAGCCGCTCATTTTCTTTAGTAAGCGCCTCTAATTGTTCAGCCATTGTTTTTACTGTCCGTTCACTGTCCATAACATAGTGGAATAAAAAATGTACTTATCTGTCAAAAGTAAATATTTTATTGTAAATAAAGACGTAAAATCCTATTTATTTTCGAAAAATCTATTTCCCTCACCGACCCAAGTGAGAGCTTCATTTGTTATACAACTAACCAACGGACGTTTCACCTTTTAAAACCTGATATGATTATGACCTTAGTCCTTGCTGTTATTCCGGTATTACTATTAATTGTATTAATGGCATTCTTCAAAATGCCGGGCGACAAAAGCAGTATCATTTCTCTGATCGTAACAATGCTGATCGCCCTCTTCGGCTTCTCTTTTTCTGCGGACAATCTGTTCTATTCCTTTATATATGGAGCACTGAAAGCCGTCTCCCCTATTTTAATCATTATCCTGATGGCTATCTTCAGCTACAATGTATTACTGAAAACAGAGAAGATGGAGATTATCAAACAGCAATTCGCCTCTATCTCTACCGATAAAAGTATCCAGGTCTTACTGCTGACATGGGGATTCGGCGGGTTATTGGAAGCAATGGCGGGATTCGGAACTGCAGTCGCCATTCCGGCAGCGATTCTTATCAGTCTGGGATTCAAACCTATATTCTCGGCCACGGTCAGTCTGATAGCCAATAGTGTGGCTACCGCTTTCGGAGCGATCGGAACTCCTGTACTAGTATTAGCCAAAGAAACCAATCTGAATGTGTTGCATCTCAGTACCAATGTCGTATTACAATTGTCGGTCTTGATGTTCCTTATTCCATTGGTATTGCTTTTTCTTACCGACTCCAAAATCAAATCACTACCAAAGAACATCTTCCTTGCCTTGCTGGTAGGAAGCGTTTCGCTAATCAGCCAATATCTGGCAGCCAAATATATGGGAGCCGAATCTCCGGCTATCATCGGAAGCATTCTTTCCATTATTGTAATTGTCTTGTATGGAAAGCTGACCGCATCCAAAGAAGAAAAAGCGCGGAAAAGCCATCTGAAGGTGAAAGATATAATGAACGCATGGAGTATCTATCTGCTGATCTTATTTCTGATTATACTTACCAGCCCTCTTTTTCCAGGATTACGCCATACTTTGGAAAATAACTGGGTCACCAGAATCAGTCTGCCCATTAATTCCTCTACAGCCAACTATACGATTTCCTGGCTGACTCATGCCGGAGTGCTGCTCTTTATCGGCACTTTTGTCGGCGGATTAATACAAGGAGCTAAAGTAAAAGAGTTGTTTGCCGTTCTTTGGAATACGGTGAAGCAGCTAAAGAAAACATTTATCACAGTGATATGCCTTGTTGGATTATCTACCATTATGGATACCTCCGGAATGATTGCCGTGATTGCTACCGCACTGGCTACGGCTACAGGAAGTCTATATCCGTTATTCGCTCCGGTGATTGGTTGTCTGGGGACGTTCATCACGGGAAGTGATACGTCATCCAATATTCTCTTCGGAAAGTTACAGGCAAGTGTGGCAGGACAAATTCATGTCAGTCCGGATTGGCTGTCGGCAGCCAATACAGTAGGCGCTACCGGAGGAAAAATCATCTCTCCGCAGAGCATTGCCATCGCTACCTCTGCCGGAAACCAACAGGGTAAGGAAGGTGAGATACTAAAAGCGGCCATCCCGTATGCTTTGGTGTATGTGGCGATAACCGGACTCATCGTTTATATTTTCAGTTCCTGAATCTACAAGATTTATTGAGGGGCGGCAGTATTTGCCTGTTGCTTATGTGCCGGCTCTCCTTTCTCTTCATAATATTCCTGTTTCTCCTTATTTCTCCGTTCAATAATACTGGTTATATAGACAGTGAAGATAGGGAACATCATCATCCCCAAAGCCGCCAGTACAACCGAAAGTACCCGCCCGGTAGTGGTCACGGCTATAATATTCGAGCCGACTGTAGTAACATCCATAAATGCCCACCACAAAGCGTCTGTATATTTAGTGACCAGAGGATTGGCCGTATGTTCAGTAATAAAAAAAGCGAGACTGGCAAAATAAACGGTAGCCAGCAACATCGTCAAATAAGATACAAAAAGCCCTGAAGCCCTGTTGTAAGTAAACCACCCCACTACAATAGCCAGCGCATATCCGCCACGTACCAGAGGGATAAAACGTAACATATAGGTAACTTCGGGCGAGAATGTCCACCCCATATAAGCTATGATATTCTGATAGGGAATGGCAACCAGCAGGAATATAAAGTGAGTAGTGAAATAACGTTTCTTATTATCCGCCAGAATAAATTCGAGAACGAAGTCAACCAGAAACAGTACACAGATCCATAGCTGTACTTTCATGTACACACTCTGCGTATAGAAAGGAATACCTTTGAAAGTATCAATAGAGATACTTATGATCAGAAAAAGAGAAAGCAGAAGAATAACAATGTGCAAAATGCCATAGATTCCTTTTTTCCGTAATACGAAGTCGTAAAGAGCCATTTTCATAATCAATCATTTTTTTGGAATTGAAACTCTTAACAAGTAACATATCACGAATGTTTGAACGAATCACCGTGTATTGAATCAAAGTCCTTTCGCAATCACCGGCAAGCCAAAGAAGCCTTTTTGCAAAGTCAGTACTTTCTCCTTCCCTTGCCGCGTCTCGTTATAAACAGCAGAGGATACATGCAACGTTTCCACATTCCCATTTTCAAAAGCAACCTGCAAATAGTATTCTTTACGCACTCCATTCGATACATAACGATGTTTGCCGACCCTGCGGGTTTTCTTATGGGTCTCTATATATTTTTTCTGCACCATAACCGTTTCTTCATATATGGAAGCAGTACCGGCCAGCCAATAATTGCCACTAAGGAACAAGGCATAACTAATAGCGCCCACGCAACCAATATGACATAGGACATTCATCACTTTACCCTCTGTTGTAGTCAGCCAAGACCATTTTCTATAAAAAGGCAAAGTGGCAAGAGCGATCAAAAGCGCCACGCCAACAGGAATCCACCATACCGCTAATGTATCCTCATATATCACATAGCCTAATGCTAATGAAATAATAAAGAGGAAAAGCATCATAATACGGAGCGTCTTAACAAAGAAAGTATTCATAATATGACCTTTGTGTTATGTGCAAATTTTGTTGTTACTTTTTTAGCATAAAAAAAGGCTATCTATCCCAGACAGCCAATCTTTTGTTAACCTTAAATCTAATACTATGAAAAACACATTGCAAAGATACGGACTTTCTGCATATCTCCAAATTTTCCGGAAAAAGCAATGTGTCTTATAACATGGTTTAATAGAAATAGCAAACTCGTTAACATTTAACATAAATCTATCGGATATTAACGAATGCCCGATAGCGTGACTCAGATATATAGCATAGGGCAGCAAACCTTTCCGGGATTTTTTGTGTTTATTATATAAACGAATTACTTACACAATATGAATCTCAAAGAACAATACTGGAAATATTCCCTCATTGTCATCATTCTGTTTATGGGAGTTATCATCTTCCGGCAAATCACTCCTTTTTTGGGAGGGCTGCTGGGAGCATTTACCATTTACATATTAGTACGCACGCAGATGCATCATCTGACGGAAAAGAAGAAAATAAAACGCAGTATCAGCGCATTACTGATCACGGCAGAAACCATTTTTGTATTCCTTGTACCTCTCGGACTGACCATCTGGATGATAGTAAACAAACTTCAAGACATCAATCTGGCTCCGCAGACATTCGTAGAGCCCATCCAGCAAGTAGCAGGATTTATCAAAGAAAAGACAGGATACGATGTATTAGGGAAGGATACGTTGTCGTTCATAGTCTCCATCCTTCCACGAATCGGACAACTGATTATGTCAAGTATCAGCAGTCTCGCCGTCAATCTGTTCGTCATGATATTTGTTCTTTACTTCATGCTGATAGGAGGTAAAAAGATGGAAGCATACATCAATGATATTCTCCCGTTCAATGAAACGAACACGCGGGAAGTTATTCATGAAATCAACATGATCGTGCGCTCCAATGCGATTGGTATTCCACTGCTGGCCATTATTCAGGGAGGCATTGCCATGATAGGCTATCTCATTTTCGGAGCACCCAATGTCTTACTGCTAGGTTTCCTCACCTGCTTCGCTACCATCATTCCGATGGTAGGTACCGCATTAGTGTGGTTTCCCGTCGCCTCTTATCTGGCTATCAGCGGAGACTGGTTTCATGCAATCGGACTTTTCGCCTACGGAGCCATTGTCGTATCGCAGTCCGACAACCTGATTCGCTTCATCCTTCAAAAGAAGATGGCGGATACACATCCGTTGATTACAATCTTCGGAGTTGTTATCGGTCTGCCGTTATTCGGATTTATGGGAATCATCTTCGGTCCGTTATTACTCTCGTTATTCTTTCTGTTCGTCAATATGTTCAAGAAAGAATACCTGGATTCATAAAATAACCTACCTTCCGGATGGCGAAACTACCGAAAATTTGCGTACTTTTGTAGTCGTAAAACGACACTAAAATTCAATGGAAGCATTTACATTCAATACTGCCGAGCTGATATTATTGTCAGTGGCAGGAGTTCTCTTTATCATCCAAGTTATTTATTATCTCGGTTTATACAACCGGATACATTCCCATAACAAAGCTGTACGCAAGGAAGAAATTCATTTCACGCGGGAATTACCGCCCCTTTCCGTCATTCTTTGCGCACGCAACGAAGCCGACAATCTGCGTAAGGCCCTTCCTGCCATTCTGGAACAGGACTATCCCCAGTTCGAAGTCATTGTAATCAATGATGCTTCCACCGACGAGACAGAGGATGTATTGGGATTCATGGAAGAAAAATACCCTCATCTTTACCATAGTTTTACTCCCGACAGCGCACGTTATATCAGTCATAAGAAATTAGCGCTGACATTAGGTATCAAAGCCAGCAAATATGATTGGCTCGTATTCACGGAAACAAACTGTATACCGGCAAGCAAGGATTGGTTAAAGCTGATGGCACGCAATTTTACATCACAGACACAGGTTGTGTTAGGATATAGCGGGTATGACCGGACAAAAGGATGGTTGCACAAACGTGTCGCTTTCGACACACTCTTCCAGTCATTGCGTTACTTAGGTCTTGCCCTGGCTGGAAAGCCATATATGGGCATCGGACGTAATCTTGCCTATCGGAAAGAATTATTCTTCAAGCAAAAAGGATTTTCAAACTACCTGAACCTTCAACGCGGAGAAGATGACCTGTTTATCAATCAAATAGCCAACAGCAGTAACACCCGTGTAGAAACGGATCTCAACGCAACCATGCGGATACAGCCTGTCTACCGTTACAAAGACTGGAAAGAAGAAAAGGTCAGTTATATGGCCACCGCACGCTTTTATCATGGGGCACAACGCTACCTATTAGGCTTTGAAACCCTATCACGCCTGTTATTTTACGCCACTTGCATTGCAGGTATCGTATTAGGCATTCTCGATTTCCACTGGTTAGCAGCAGGTATCACATTATTACTATGGCTGATTCGCTACACGGTGCAAGCCATTGTCATTAACCAAACAGCAAAAGAAATGGGCGGCAACCGGAAATATTATTTCTCATTGCCGGTATTCGATATCCTGCAACCGTTGCAGTCGTTGAAGTTCAAGCTCTGTCGTCTATTGCGGGGTAAAGGAGATTTCATGAGAAGATAAATTACTCATATCTCATAGAGTTGGCAGGGTTGATCTTGGTTATCAGATATGAAGGACCTATCAGCATCAGGACAGCAGCCAGCAGTGTGCCGATATTAATCAGCAGGAAAAGGATGATATTGAAAGATACCGGAACCGTGTCTACGTAATAAGTCTCCGGATCGAGTTTGAAAATGCCGAACCGGGACTGAAGAATGCAGAACGCCAGACCGATAACATTCCCCCAAAGCATACCTTTGCCTATCAGGAAAACAGCAAACCAAAGGAAAGTTTTGCGGATTGTAAAATTAGTGGCACCCAAAGCTTTTAGGACACCAATCATATTCGTACGTTCGATAATGATAATCAGCAAACCGGAAATCATGGTAAAACCGGCAACGCCTATCATCAGAAACAAAATCACCCACACATTCAGATCCAACAAGTCAAGCCATGCAAATATCTGTGGATTCAACTGTTCGATACTGCGCACATAATACGTACCTCCATATTCGTCTTTCCGGTTATCGGTATCGATTGCGATTTCATACGTTGTATCTTCCAGCTTATCATAGTCTTTCAGCTGAAGCTCCACCCCTGTCACCTGCTCCGGCTGCCAACCGTTCAAACGATTCACCAAACTGAGGTCGGTCAATAAAAAAAGATTATCGTATTCGGAGAAATTTGTCTGATAAATTCCAGCAATAGTCAGCCTGCGCGCGCGGACATCATCCTGAATATAATAGGTATATATCTTATCCCCCAACTTCAACTTCATCTTTGTAGCCAAAGACTTGGAGATAAGCACCCGATTGCTGGAAACCGAATCACTGAAAACAGGAATCTCTCCTTCCACCAGATATTCTTGCAGAAAACGGGGATCAAACTCCGGACCTACCCCTTTCAGTACCATTCCTTGAAAGGCATCATCCGTCTTTATCATACCCGGTTTGGTAGAAAAACGCTGTACATGGCTTATCTCCGGATAACCGTCAAGGGCAGTCATCATACTGTCTCCTACCACAATCGGATGGGTTTCGTAAGAACTGACCGCATCCAGATTAGTTATCTGGATATGCGATCCGAATCCAATAACTTTATTTCTCACTTCACTTTTAAAGCCGATAACGACCGCCACTGCTATAATCATAACAGCCAGTCCGATAGCAATACCCGCCATTGCGATGAGCACCGCAGGACGTGACACCTGTTTTCCGCTATCGCTTTCGCGGTAGATGCGCCGAGCTATGAAAAGTGATAAAGACATAGACTTTTATTCCGTTCTTCCCGGATACGCTTCCAAAGCCTTCTGGAGAACAAAAAGCGCACGGGTTAAATCTTCTTTCTTTAATACATATGCAATACGCACTTCATTGATACCCGAACCCGGAGTTGTGTAGAAACCGGAAGCCGGAGCCATGAATACCGTCTGACCTTCGTATTCGAAATCGGAAAGGCACCATGCACAGAATTTGTCGGAATCATCCACCGGAAGTTTTGCCACTGTATAGAAAGCCCCCATCGGGATGGGCGAATAAACGCCCGGAATACGGTTCAAGCCGTCAATCAGGCATTTACGACGTTCCACATACTCGTCATACGTCTCGCGTGAGTATTCTTCGGGAGCGTCCAAGGAAGCCTCAGCGGCAATCTGGCCAATCAACGGAGGACTCAGACGAGCCTGACAGAACTTCATGACAGCATCACGTATCTCTTTATTTTTGGTAATCAGCGCACCGATACGGATACCGCATTCCGAATAACGCTTTGATACGGAGTCAATCAGTACCACATTATTCTCGATACCTTCCAGATGGCAAGCGGAGATATAAGGAGAACCGGTGTATATGAATTCGCGATATACCTCATCGGAGAAAAGGAATAAGTCATATTTCTTCACCAAGTCACGAATCTGATTCATTTCACGACGTGTATAGAGATATCCGGTCGGGTTGTTCGGATTACAAATCAGGATTGCTTTCGTACGTTCATTTATCAACTCTTCAAACTTCTCGACTTTGGGAAGTGAGAAACCTTCTTCGATGGTTGTGGCAATCGTACGAATCTTCGCGCCTGCAGAAATAGCAAACGCCATATAGTTAGCATATGCCGGCTCCGGAACGATAATCTCATCACCTGGATTCAGACAGGAAAGGAAAGAGAAAAGCACCGCTTCCGAACCTCCTGAGGTAATGATTATATCGTCTGCAGTAAGATTGATATTGAACTTAGCATAATATCCCACTAGTTTCTCGCGATAGCTACGATAACCTGCACTAGGACTATACTCCAGCACTTTACGGTCAATATTGCGTATTGCGTCAATCGCGGCCTGAGGAGTGGGCAGGTCAGGCTGTCCGATATTCAGGTGAAACACATGGACTCCCCGTTGCTTGGCAGCGTCTGCCAAAGGAGCCAGTTTTCTGATAGGAGATGCAGGCATCTCGTTTCCGCGAATGGATATGGTTGGCATAATTTTAACTACAAATTACTAATTACTATTTACTTTTTCTACTTGAGGTTGCAAATGTACGCAATAATTTGAATACAGAGACATAAAAACTTTAAAAACCTTAGCAAGGTTAAAAACGTTATGGGATTTTGAAAATAAAGCTATACATTTGTCATACGGAAAACTTAAAACAATATCATAATGACCATACACCTTATCTCATTCGCGTCACTACTTCATAAACAAGTCTCACTGCGCAGTTCACACGAAGCGATTTTAAGTGAACTTGAAAAATATTATAACGTAAAACTCGTCGACTATCAAGATATGGACAAGTTGACAAGTGATGATTTCAAAATTATTTTTATCGCTACTGGCGGAGTAGAAAGACTGGTCATCCAACATTTCGAAAACCTCCCCCGCCCTGCCATTTTACTGGCAGATGGCATGCAAAACTCTCTTGCAGCCGCCCTGGAGATATCTACATGGCTTCGCGGAAGGGGAATGAAGAGCGAAATCCTTCATGGTGAACTGCCATCCATTATACAGCGTGTACATATACTTTATAATAATTTCCGGGCACAACGTTCATTATTCGGCAAACGTATCGGAGTTATCGGCACTCCTTCATCCTGGCTGGTCGCCAGTAATGTTGACTATCTGCTGGCCAAACGCCGCTGGGGCATCGAATACATAGACATTCCACTGGAACGTATCTATGAACATTTTCAACAAATCACGGATGATCAAGTAGGTGCTTCCTGTGCCGCAGTCGCCTCGCAAGCTCTTGCCTGCCGCGAGGGAACTCCTGAAGATATTATCAAAGCGATGCGGCTCTACCGGGCTATCAAGAAAGTATGCGAAGAAGAGAAGCTGGAAGCACTGACACTAAGTTGTTTCAAACTGATTGAGCAAATCGACACTACCGGCTGTCTGGCATTGTCCTTGCTGAACGATGACGGAATAATGGCAGGCTGCGAAGGTGACCTTCAATCCATATTCACCCTGCTTGCCGTGAAGTCACTGACCGGAAAAGACGGATTCATGGCAAATCCTTCCATGATTAATACACGTACCAACGAACTTATATTAGCCCACTGTACTATCGGGCTCAAACAGACAGAAAGGTATATTATCCGCAACCATTTCGAAACGGAAAAAGGAATTGCCATCCAGGGATTGCTCCCGACAGGAGACGTGACTATCATAAAGTGCGGCGGCGAATGTCTGGACGAGTACTACCTGTCTACCGGGACCCTATCCGAAAATACGAATTATATCAATATGTGCCGGACACAAGCGCGCATACGGATGAATACTCCGGCAGAATATTTCCTGAAGAATCCATTGGGCAATCATCATATCCTGGTTCATGGAAACCATGAAGATGCATTGAACGAGTTCTTCCTGGCAAATGCCTGCAAACGAACCGAATAATATGCTGTGACATTTTTGTATTATTCTTAAGTATTATAGGGGGAAATACAAAAATGTCGCAGAGTTAGTAATCAAGCAGTTAAGTTTGAAAACACCCTATTTTTAGGATAAGTTCACAAAAAACAATAGGATGTTTTTGCTTTTTTCTGAAGAAAAACTGCACTTCCCTCATATTACTCTAATTGTCAACAAATTATCACTAATGCTTATCTTCGTATATAATTGGCAAATATAAAATTGCACTTGTGCAACTGGTCAGATAGACAAGTGTAACAACCAAGTTACTCTTGTGTACCATCCCGGTCGCACAAGTGCAACCGGATAATTCAATTAGATGAATTGATCAATAGAACGGCAGAAAAGATTAATAGAATAGGAAGAAGTTATTAAATCTTCCTATTGTTTTTTTTCAAATCAACCGCTCAGTCTGGGTGCTGACTACTAAATCAAGCCGTTCAACGAGAAGAAAGTGACGAAAAGGTGATTTAAAACAGTTTTTGGATTCAGAAAACACTTATTTGGGAGTTTTGTAGCACTTTCTTTAGAAAAAAAGTCGCTTTCTTTGCTTCCGAAAACTTATTAAAAAATTAAAGCAATGGCTATGAAAACTTATTATCCGACTCTTTTATCCCTAATCTTTGTATTATATGCGGTGCATACTCATGCTCAAAAAATAGAAAACTTACCGGTCATGAAACAACAATCACAGAATGAATTGTTTCATCGATTGGACAAAGCTCCCCGCACTCCGGCTTTTGAATGTGAAGGATATTGGAGTTTGGGAAGCTCCGTTGTCAAAGGTGAAGACGGAAAATATCATATGTTTGTTTCCCGCTTCCCCAAATCGCTGCCTTTCCATCCGGGATGGATGATTGCCTCAGAGGTTGTGCATGCCGTATCTGATATACCCGAAGGTCCTTACCAATTCAGCGACATTGCCCTGCTGGCACGTGGTGCGCAATACTGGGACGGACGCTCCACGCACAATCCGCGTATCCTGAAGTACAAGGACAAATATTACCTTAATATATATGGGGGCTACCCACCCATTCGGTGAACCGACTTATGATGAACTGACATTAAGCAGCCCATGGTGCATCGCCGGACGTGTCAATAAACGCATCGGATTGGCTGTTGCAGATTCTCCTTACGATCCCTGAAAACGTTTCAACGAACCGATATTAAAACAAAAGCCAATACTTTCTATAGTTATTTAGCATCTAACCCTTCGCCTGTTATTCAAGAAGACGGTTCGGTGATGATGATTTTCAAAGGAAGGGCTCATACTGAAAACGGCAAATACTCGGACTTGGCATTAGGAATCGCTTATTCTCCCAATATTGAAGGTCCTTACACGGTATTGAACAATGAACAGCCTATTTTCCAGATGGATGGTCAGGGAGAAGCAGAAGATCCCTTTTTATGGAAAGACTCTAAAGGGTATCACGCCATCTTTAAAGACCACGTGGCCAAATATACGGGCGAAAGAGACGGCGGAGTCATGGCTCACTCGACCGATGGTGTTCATTGGACCGTAGATATAGATCCAAAGGCTTACTCACGCACCGTAGAATGGGAAGATGGAAAAGTGGAAATGCAGGGACAATTGGAACGCCCGTTCCTTCTCTTTGAGAATGGAAAAGCCACGCATACTTTCTTTGCCACAATGGATGGTACCGGTGGATTTGAGAATGCTACAAAATCATGGAATATGGTGATTCCTTTGAAGTAACGGATAAAAATGCCTTTTTTAAAGAACAGCAGGAAATAGCATCTGATTTACTTGGAAAACTCGAGCAATAGGAGTATCTTTGTATCAGATACAATAATATGCCTTTACTTTACAATTTCGACATAGATACCTCGGAAGAATTGCTGACCATATTAGCACAAAATCTTCAACAACACCGATTAGAAAAACATTAGGTTATTCTAAAGCCATCAAAGGCCTATTAGCAGAGCCGCTTTATAACACAATGGAAGAGCTGGGTACTATTAACCGAAACAAAAACAGGACAGCCGTTTCAAGTAATGACTTGAAACGGCTGTCCTGTTTTTGTTATATGTTATTTACAGAATTTCCTTGTCTTCCCACTTTCCGCCGTGCCACTCCACTACCGACGTGAAACCTGCCTTTTTCAAAGCAGCCAATGCTTCGGCACGTCCATTATTAATCCGTTCCGGATAATGCGCATCACTGTTCACCTGCACCCGAATACCCAATTCCTTTAGGAAAGAGAAATAACGTTCATTCGGATAGAACGTACCCAGTTCGTGATAAGACTTGGTATTGATTTCCACAATATAACCGCGCTCGGCAATCGCCGCAAAGTAATCACGGACCAACGTATCATACCATGCTTCATCCAGCAAACCCGGACGATAGCAGGAAGCGTTATAGTGTATTTTATCGGCATGACCTACGATGTCGAAACCACCCAACTCCACCATACGGAGCAGATTCTTATAATATAGGCGGACAACGAAATCAAGATCACCACCAAAATGCGCATCAACCAATTCACGAAAATGATCTGCCGGAGTATCAATATCTACCACCTTTCCTTCCGGAGAGTACAGCATGTGGACGGAACCGATGCAATAGTCAAGAGGCAATTCTTGGAAACGCGACAACGAAGGATTACTTTCCTCATTCAGATAGTCTATTTCAAGGCCGACAGCCAATTCTATCTCATCAGCATACTTTGCTTTAAGCCGGGAAAATTCGGAAAGATAATCATCCATCCGATCCCACTCCATCGTCCATGCAGTAGAGAATGGAAGCGGAGCATGAGAGGAAATGCCGTATGAAGAAAAACCTTCACTAATGGCAAAACGAATGAAATCTTCCATATTGGCTCGTCCGTCGCAATACAGACAATGGCTATGATAATTAGTCAAGTTTGTCATCTCTTCGGTTTATTCAAGGGTTATTCAAGTTATACCGGTTATTCATTTTTTCTTACTATCGACATTGCTTAGCTTTCTATCTCACTGAGTTCCAGCCAACGCATTGTTTTCTCGTCGATCAGATCATTCACTTCGGGCAAACGTTTCGATTTCTCCGTCAGTTCGTCAACAGAAAGGGTACCACTACAAAGAAGCTCCTCAATCTGCGCCTTTTCGGATTCCAGTTCGGCTATATCTTTCTCTAATTGTTCAAATTCGCGCTTCTCCTTGAAACTCATCTTACGCTTGTCGTTCAGACGGACACGGGCAGTCTTTTCCTCTTGCGGCTTTTCGGCTTCTTTCTCCTTTTGCGCTTTTACTTCTTTCCAATCACGGTAATCACTATAATTGCCGGGAAAATCGCGAATATCTCCCTGTCCGTTGAAAACCATCAAGTGGTCTACGACCTTATCCATAAAATAACGGTCGTGGGAAACCACAATCACACAACCTTTGAAGTTCTGAAGATACTCTTCAAGCACATTCAGCGTAATAATATCAAGATCGTTGGTCGGTTCATCCAGCACAAGGAAATTAGGATTGCGCATCAAGACAGTGCACAAATACAGGCGGCGGCGTTCGCCTCCACTCAGTTTATAGACATAGCTGTGCTGGGTCTCGGGAGTGAACAGGAAATGTTGCAGAAATTGCGAAGCGGTCAACTTTTTCCCATTTCCCAGCTCTATGACTTCGGCAATATCCTGTATCACGTCAATCACTTTCATTTGCTCGTCAAACTGGAGTCCGTCCTGCGAGTAATAACCGAAACGAACCGTTTCACCAATATCCACCGTACCGCTATCAGGCTGTACCTGTCCCATCAATATTTTGATGAAAGTCGATTTGCCAGTTCCGTTGTTTCCCACAATCCCCATCTTCTCATAACGGGAAAAGATATAGGAGAAATCATCCAGAATCTTTAAATCCCCGAAACTCTTGAACAAATGGTCGGCTTCGAATATCTTACTTCCTATATACGATGCTTTCACTTCCAGCTTTACGTTATCGTTGCGGAGCCGTTGTTTCGCCACTTTCTCCAATTCGTAGAAAGCCTCCTCACGGTAACGGGCTTTGTGTCCGCGCGCTTGCGGCATTCGGCGCATCCAGTCGAGTTCCGTACGGTAAAGGTTGTTGGCTCGTTCTATTTCCACACTTTTAGCGTCTATCCGTTCCTGTCGCTTTTCGAGGTAATAGCTATAATTTCCTTTATATTGATACACTTGCCGATTGTCTATTTCGATAATTTCCGAACAGACACGGTCGAGGAAATAACGGTCGTGAGTCACCATCAGCAGACTGAGATTGGTACGGCGAAGATAATCTTCGAGCCATTCGGTCATATCCAGATCCAAATGGTTGGTAGGCTCGTCAAGAATCAACAGCTCCGGTTCGGTAATCAGTGCATTTGCCAAAGCTACACGCTTCAATTGCCCACCGGAAAGCTGCTTCACCTTTTGGTCAAAGTTACGAATCTTAAGTTGCGAAAGGATTTGCTTCGCTTTCTGCTCATACTCCCACGCTTTCTCATGGTCCATACGAACCAGAAGATCCTCCAGTCCCGGATGTCCTTCCGTTTCCATACAACGCTCGTATTCTTTTATCAGTTCAACGGTACTGTTGCCATGATGGAAACAGGCTTCCAGCACGGTTAATTCTTCGGGATACTGCGGGTCCTGCTCCAGATAATCCACCCGAAGGTCGCGTCTGAAAACAATGCTTCCACTATCATAGCCCTCTTTTCCGGCGATGATATTCAGCAGCGTAGTCTTTCCGCTGCCGTTCTTTGCTATTAATCCGACACGCTGCCCCTCAGCAATGCCAAAAGATATATTTTCAAAAAGGACCAAGTCACCGAAGGACTTGGTCAGGTTATCTATCTGTAAATAAGGTACTGTCACGTAAGTAAGTGATTAGGAGTTAGCGATTAAGGTTAGTCGGCAGTGAGCGCAGACTTATAAGTTTCTATGACGTTGCAAGATTCTCCGGCCTTTATTCTGCTCCATGTCAGTTTCATCGGGTCGATAATGCCGTTCTTATATTGAAGAACCGGCGCTTCCCGGTTGCCGTCAATCAATGTCTTCCATTCCATACCGTCCACTTCATTGGCAAGGATCGTGCAGATCGTAATACCGATAGCCAGCCACTCGTCTTTTTTCTTCGGACCGATCTTACCGCTGTCAATCATCTGCTGGAGTTTTTCGAGGTCATCTTCCGTTCCTTGAAAATCTTTCTTCAATTCCTGCTTCACGGTAGATACCGTCCATTCATATCCTTCATTAATCTGATAGATTTCGGAAAGGCGGACGGGAATCAACTCGGCCGGATACTTCTGTCCTTCCTTACGTATCTCCAACGTGGCAATGACTTCTTCGGCTTCTTGCACCGTGCCACCTTTAGGTACGGTAAACGAGCATTCGAAAGCAATATCGTCAATGCCTGTAATCCATACATGGGATGTATAGTAAGTTCCTTCTTCCTGGAACATCTCTTTGCTATACGCACACTCCAACGCCCCGACCTTCACCAACGAAGCCGAATCGTTCTCTTTCAGTTCCTGCCGGATGGCTTCTTTGCCATAACCAGCTTTACCTTTGAATGCGGATATACGAAAATTACCCGACCACACATCGGGATTATAGAAGAGAAAAGAGCCTTCGCCATCCTCAAACTCGTTCCAGTCCGAAGGATAGTTCATCGAAAACCATGCTCCGGGAGAGATAAATTTCTTGCCTTGCATTCTTTTTCTACATTTGATTACTTGGCAAAAATACGAATTATTTTCCTATCGGCTGTATTTTCCGGCGTACTTCTTTGGAGATTTCCAAAAACATATAGTTCAACTTTCCGGAATGAATACCTTCTTCGTTCTCCTTATACTTTTTATTGGCATATTGCTTTGATTTCTCGAAAGTCAGCAATGACATCTCGTTCTGTGATTTGCCTACCATCGTAGAATCCAGTTGTTCATCGGGAAAGAAATCATCCAGATCGACATCACCGATCATCGTCGTTTCCAGGAAGTTCATATCGGTATGCGAATTGTCGGTATAATAGCCTACAAACATATGTCCCGGCGTACGTACCAGGATAGGATCGATATTGATGGCACGAAGCAAGGAGGCAAACAGCACGCTGCCATCCACACAGTTAATCTGTGAAGATTCCAGCGCATCATCGAACGTACGGACACGCTGAGAAAACACGACATTGCTCGAAAGACTGGTATTGGAAACCGAACTGTAACGGAAATTCCGCTTCTGCAATATATTCCAAAGCGCATACACCTGCTTGTCTACGGCTCCTTTAGCCTTGCTTTGATAACCGAGAAAGCGATTCACAATGCGGGTATTCAACGCCTCACGAAGCAACTGATCGATCATCGGATTCTCTTCGTTGACGTAGGCGGCAAAGAAAATACCGGTATCATGAAACTTGGTCCCGTTCGCCACATAGCCCAACAGACATTCATTGACACTGCGCACGGAAAATGTACGCACCCGCTGTCCCAATTCTTTTCCGTTCATCTCCACTGTCACGGCAACGCTCACGGGTTCCGCCTGAAGGTTGTTCTTCAATGCTTCATAATTCCAGATTATATCCGGATAAATCGTATATTCCGTTCGTGGTTTGTTCAGAATAAACTCTGAGACGGAGCGGGAGAAGAAAGGAGTTTCAGCCACCTCAATCCTTACCCGGCTATATGCCGCCCGCGACTTTACCCGAATGGCAATGCAGGATTTCGGATTTCCCAGACTGGTGGAATCCGACGGGATAATGACTTGCGCATCGGTTGTGGCTACGGAAAGAATAGCCGAAGGAAAGATATTTCCTCCTAAATCATCAACAATCTCAAAACCGGGATTGAACGTGGTATATTTAAAGACGGACACTCCGCCAAGCAGAAGCAGCAACACAATAACCGCGCCAATCACTTCGCGTCTATGTCGTTTCAAGTCAACTTTTATCATCGTTTGTAGTATCTATTAATCAAACATCTCTATCTTTTCTCGCTAACAAAGATAACAAATAGCAAACGTTTTTTCCTCTTATAGCCCGCAAAAACTTCGATATTTTATTCTATCTGCAGGATTGGGAGGAATGTAACAAGATTGTAATATCTGTTTCATCTGACCGTAACAAAGTATCCTCATCTTTGCATCAAATAAAATAAAAACGTAACTTTGTCATACTAATACATATAGCTTATGAATGAAACCCGTATTCTAGTTGTCGACGATGAAGAAGACCTCTGCGAGATTCTGAAATTCAATCTTGAAAATGAAGGTTACGAGGTGGATACTGCAAACTCCGCCGAAGAGGCTTTGAAGCTGGATATTTGTAGTTATCAGCTAATTCTTCTCGATGTGATGATGGGGGAAATCTCCGGATTCAAAATGGCGAACATGCTGAAAAAGGACAAGAAAACGGCAAAAGTGCCTATCATCTTTATCACAGCCAAAGATACTGAGAACGACACCGTGACCGGCTTCAATCTAGGCGCGGATGATTATATCTCGAAGCCATTTTCGCTGCGGGAGGTCATTGCCCGTGTAAAAGCTGTATTGAGACGCACGGCTGCAGCGGAAACAGAAAGAGTTCCCGAACGGCTTACTTACCAGACGCTCGTCATTGATATCACGAAAAAGAAGGTAAGTATCGACGAAGAAGAAGTGCCGTTGACTAAAAAAGAATTTGAAATATTGCTTCTGTTGGTACAGAATAAAGGACGGGTATTTTCACGTGAAGATATTCTGGCCCGTATCTGGAGCGACGAGGTATATGTACTCGACCGTACTATTGACGTAAATATCACCCGTCTGCGCAAGAAGATAGGAATATACGGCAAGTGCATCGTCACTCGTCTCGGATATGGATACTGTTTTGAAGCGTAATAACTACTCCCTATGAATCTGCCTGTAACTCAAAAACATTTCCTCTCTTTCAGCCGAAAGCTTTTTCTCTCGGTCATTTCACTGTTTCTAGTATTTGCCGTTTGCTTTATCGCGTATCAGTATCAACGTGAGCGGGAATATAAGGTGGAATTGCTGAACACAAAATTACAGGATTACAACAGCCGGCTCTATGAACAGTTGAGCAGGCAATCGCCGGACAGTTCAATTATCACCGGTTATATCAACAACCATATTCTGGAAGATTTACGTGTAACTCTTATTGATATAGACGGAAATGTGCTTTACGACAGTTATTCGAACCACAACGGGCAGATGGAGAACCATTTAGACCGTCCGGAAGTACAAAAGGCGCTGAAACAGGGAAATGGATATGACGTACGGCGTACTTCCGAGACGACCGGTGTCCCCTATTTTTATTCGGCTACACGTTACAAAGATTATATTGTCCGTTCGGCTCTACCTTATAATGTCAGCCTCATCAACAATCTGAAAGCCGACCCGCACTATTTATGGTTTACGGTCATTGTGACTCTGTTGCTGATGATTATTTTCTATAAGTTCACGAATAAATTGGGAACTTCCATCAACCAGCTTCGCGAGTTCGCCATGCGTGCCGACCGGAACGAGCCTATCGAAATGGCTATGCAATCAGCTTTCCCACATAACGAACTGGGGGAAATATCACAACATATCATACAAATATACAAGCGGCTGCACGAGACCAAAGAGGCACTTTACATCGAACGTGAGAAATTGATCACCCATCTCCAGATCTCGCATGAAGGACTGGGAGTATTTACAAAAGACAAAAAGGAGATTCTGGTCAACAACCTCTTTACCCAATACAGTAATCTGATTTCAGACTCCAACCTGGAAACTACGGAAGAAGTCTTTGCTATCAGCGAACTGAAAGAGATCATCCACTTCATCAACAAGAACCAAAGACAGCGTTCGGGAGGAAAAGATGAAAAGAGAATGTCTATCACAATCAATAAAAACGGACGAACCTTTATCGTGGAATGTATCATCTTTCAAGATGCCAGCTTTGAGATTTCGATCAATGATGTCACTCAGGAAGAAGAACAGATAAACTTGAAACGGCAATTGACACAGAACATAGCCCACGAATTGAAAACTCCTGTCAGCAGTATTCAAGGGTATCTGGAGACGATTGTCAGCAACGAGAATATCCCACGTGAGAAAATAAATGTTTTTCTGGAACGTTGCTATGCCCAAAGTAACCGACTGAGCCGGTTGCTACGGGATATATCCGTACTAACCCGCATGGACGAAGCTGCCAACATGATTGATATGGAACGGGTGGATATCAGCTTATTGGTGGGCAATATTATCAATGAGGTTGCGCTGGAACTGGACGAGAAGCATATCACGGTTGTCAATTCCTTAAAGAAGAGCATACAAATCAAAGGAAATTATTCGCTGATTTATTCCATATTCCGCAATCTGATGGATAATGCCATTGCATACGCCGGAACAAATATCCAAATCAATATAAACTGTTTCCGCGAAGATGAAGGTTTCTACTACTTCAGCTTTGCCGATACCGGTGTGGGTGTGTCACCCGAACATCTGAACCGACTCTTTGAACGCTTCTACCGGGTAGACAAAGGACGGTCACGGAAATTAGGCGGGACAGGATTGGGACTGGCTATTGTAAAGAACGCCGTTATTATCCACGGCGGCAACATCTCCGCCAAGAACAATCAAGGGGGCGGACTAGAATTCGTATTTACACTGGCAAAAGAAAAATAACCGCCCAAGCCCATACAGACCATATTCTCCTTCATCGTTTTCATTTGCTCGTTGGAATATCCACATGCAATCAAACGATTACAGCAACGCATCATTCAGTTAACAACATTCTTTCATCATACATATAATCGACCATTCTTAAAAAAGGAATATTTAAACGAAAGAGAGGAGGATAATCCACTCCTCTCGACAAGAACATATACAATAAGCGCAGCATTTGCAAACAAGAAAATTCACTATTTTACACGAATTGCATATTTCCCATCAAAACAAAAGCAAATTCCACAACCAACCATCTTTTTACTACCGATCATCATCCAGTCCAGCACTTTTTATCATCACCCAACCATCCACAAAGAAAAGCAAACCAGCTCTCCCAAAAAGCAAAATCAAGCCTTTACAAGTTCCCCACCGGGAAATGAAGCCTCCCTCACCGAGAAACAGAGCCTTCCTCACCGATGAACAGAGTGTCTGTCACCGAGGAACGAAGCCTCCATTTAGAAAAAAAAGTGCATATTCCTATAAAATACATACAGAATAAACCGACATTCTGCATATTCTTACATTTATTTATACCATTTTCATTTTAACCAACCTCTTTTTCATCCTTCCCCATCCCCTTACTATCTTAAAAACAGCACATTTTATACTTCATGACCTCCCCCATAAAACAGCACCCCAAAACCAAAAGAAAGGCAGAAAAAGAAAGGATTATTTTGTATAAAGGAAAAAGGAAATTACCTTTGCTCTCAAAGTAAAAAACAAATTATGAAAATGAATATAAATATTATTCCGGTTTTATGCTTCCTCCTGTTGTGCTCATGCAAAAACGGGAACGCCTCCAGCCAAAGTACAAACGAAACCGTACAAGACACTATTAAATCCATCACCCTACCTGCCATCCCCACAATGCTGACAGCTCCCGAACAACGAGCAGATTTTCTAGTAAAACACTATTGGGATAATGTCAACTTCGCCGACACCAATTACATCCACCATCCCGAAGTGACCGAACAAGCCTGGGCGGACTATTGCGACATACTGAACCACGTCCCTTTGGAAACCGCACAAGAAGCCATGCGGAAAACAATCGAACGAACGAACGTAGACAAAAAAGTATTCACCTACATCACCGACCTGGCTGATAAATATCTATATGACCCCAACTCCCCCATGCGTAACGAAGAATTCTACATTCCCGTATTAGACGTCATGTTGGATTCCCCCCTGTTAGAGGAAATAGAGAAAGTACGTCCCAAAGCCCGCCGGGAATTAGCCCAGAAAAACCGTATCGGCACCAAAGCCCTGAACTTCAACTACACATTAGCCTCCGGCGCACAAGGTTCCCTCTACCAACAGCAAGCCGAGTACATCCTCCTATTCATTAACAACCCCGGCTGTCACGCCTGCACAGAAACGATAGACGCCCTGAAAAATGCCCCTATCATCAATCAACTTCTGGAGCAAAAAAGACTTACAGTCCTCTCCATCTATCCCGACGAAGAACTGGACGAATGGAGAAAACACCTGAATGAATTCCCCAAAGAATGGATCAACGGATACGATAAGAAATTCGCCATCAAAGAACAACAACTATATGACTTGAAGGCAATCCCCACCCTCTACCTTCTCAACAAGGAAAAGACCGTACTCCTAAAAGACGCCACCGCACAAGCCGTTGAAGAATACCTGCTAATAAGAAGCAATAATTAACATACGCAAGAAAAGACAAAACAAGAGCCAACAAATTAAACAAGCCAATAAGAAATAAGCAAAAATCCCTATTAACATACACCATACGAACCAACATAAGGCACTTGATTAACATAAAAAAATAGTGACGGTATATGCTCAAGATACTAACGGTATCCTTGCCATATACCGTCACTATTTATATCAGATAGCGTCACCATTTCTCCAAAGCCCCACGAACACCTCACCCCCACCCCACAAACACCCCGCATGGTCTCCCGGCCTCGTTTTTTCAGCGTCAAGCGCAGGTGTTTTCTTCGGCGTCAAAAAGGGCAGACTGTTTGAGCGTAGCGAGTTTCTGCCCTTTAGCCGAAGGAAGCACCGGAGTAGCTGAAAAAACGCAGCCTTGATCCTTTCTTTTTGGTTCTTTCTCTTTCGTATCAAGACGAAAGAAAAAGAACATCTCTTTGGAAAAAACAAATAAACTCCCTATCTTTGTCACGCATTGGTTTGCGACTCCCATGCGGGGGAAGCAATTAAAAGGGAATCAGGTGCAAGTCCTGAACAGTCCCGCTGCTGTAAGTTCCATACAAGTTACAAGCAATTCACTCATTGCCACTGGAAACCAATCCGGGAAGGCGTTTGTAACAGGAATAAGTCAGAAGACCTACCATGCAAATAAGTTTCACTGCTTTCGAGGAAAAAGCGTTGAGTCTAATGAACCGGACAAGTCGTCTATCATTTCATTCATCACTCTGATTCAGAGAAAGTGTGTTAAAACGGATAAACTCTGCCAAGTTTATTTATGCGTGTCCGGTCGAAGGGATTTCGCCCGGACACTTTTAAACCTAAAAAGAGGAAATGGAAAAGAGGACTTTAGCAATCTTTGCAGTAAGCTGCAACCTGTTTTTATCGACTTCACTTTTTGCACAACAGCAAAGGGTGGATACCGCACGTACCTATTACATCCCCGAAATAACCGTTTCCGATATTTATCAGACCCGTGAGGTTCGCTCTACCGCTCCATTACAGATATTTTCTAAAGACGCTTTAAAGAATCTGAATGCCCTGCAGGTTTCCGATGCCGTGAAACATTTTGCAGGAGTAACTGTGAAAGATTACGGGGGGATCGGCGGACTGAAAACGGTATCCATACGAAGTCTGGGTGCGCAACATACTGCTGTAGGTTACGATGGAATCACACTGACTGACTGTCAAACGGGACAAATCGACCTTGGACGTTTCTCTCTCGATAATGTCGACCAACTGTCGTTGAGTAACGGTCAAAGCGACAACATCTTCCAGCCTGCCCGTTTCTTTGCTTCAGCAGGGATACTGAATATACAAACACTCACTCCCCGATTTGAGGACGGAAAGCACACGAATATAAGTGCGTCTTTCAAGACCGGTTCATGGGGATTGGTCAATCCCAGTCTGTTATTGGAACAACGGATCAGTCGGAAATGGACTGTATCTGCCAACGGCGAATGGATGTCATCGGACGGGCATTATCCATATACTTTATATTACGGAAATGAAGAAGGGGATCTGAGTTCACGGGAAAAGCGAAAGAACACGGATGTACAGACATTTCGTGCAGAAGCCGGGCTTTACGGAAACTTCTCCGACAAAGAACAATGGAGGCTAAAAGCCTATTATTTCCAATCTTCCCGCGGATTGCCCAATGCCACAACTTTCTATTATACTCATTCTTCACAACGTCTTTGGGACAAGAACACATTTATTCAAAGTCAATATAAGAAAGAATTTAACCGGCAATGGGTGTTCCAGACTTCTGCCAAGTGGAATTGGAGCTATCAACGTTATTTAGATCCCGACTACAAAGGTTCTACCGGAGAAATAGAGAACAGTTATTACCAGCAGGAGTATTACCTTTCGGGGTCCGTGCTTTACAGGTTATTGAATAATTTGTCTTTTTCGTTTTCTTCTGACGGAAGTATCAACACGATGAATGCCAATCTGAATGACTTTGCCCATCCTACGCGCTATTCGTGGCTGACAGCTTTTGCGGGAAAATATGTAAACAATTGGCTTACTCTCTCTGCATCCGCTTTGGCAACTGTCATCTACGAGCAGGCCGATAAAGGGGGAAGTGCAGGTAATCACCGTAAACTTTCTCCGTATGTCAGCGCTTCGTTCAAGCCTTTCGACAAGGAAGAATTCCGTATCAGAATTTTCTACAAAGATATCTTTCGCCTGCCAAGCTTCAACGATTTATACTACGGTGAAACTGGAAACAACAAGTTGAAACCGGAGAATGCACGGCAGTATAATATAGGTCTGACATACAGTAAGGATGTATGCCCGTTCCTGCCTTATCTCTCGGCAACTGTTGATGCGTATTACAACAAGATAACGGATAAAATCATTGCCTATCCTACCAAGAACCTTGCTGTCTGGAGTATGAGAAATCTCGGCAGTGTAGAAATCAAAGGCATTGATGTCACAGGTAACGTGTCCCTCCAGCCTTGTGAAAAGCTCCGTATCAATCTTTCGGGGAATTATACATACCAACAGGCTTTGGATGTAACCAACTCCGACCCTGCTTCCGAAGAAGGGAGAACTTACAAACATCAGATAGCTTATACCCCCCGTGTTTCCGGTTCGGGACAGGTAGGTATCGAAACGTCTTGGGTTAATTTATCTTACTCATTCCTGTTCTCAGGAAAACGATATACACAAGGAGAAAATATCACAGAGAATAGAATGGAGAGTTATAGTGACCATAGTATCTCTGTGGGGAGGGAGTTAACTATACGGAAGATTAATACTTCTATTCATATAGAAGTATTAAATATAGCCAATAACAATTATGAGATTATCAAGAACTTTCCAATGCCCGGACGTTCTGTTAGAGCAACGTTCAGTATCAAATATTAACTATGAAACAAATAACTATAAATAGAAAATATATATTGCAGACATGGTTATGGATGCTCTTACTGTTATTCATTGCCTGTGATGATATGGAGGACAAGCCATCTATCCCCAACATTGATGGCAGTAATATCTCCGAAACCGGAACTGCAGAGCTATATATATTAAGCGAAGGATTGTTTAACTTGAATAACAGTTCTTTGGCCCGTTATTCGTTCAAAAAGGGAAAGCTTACTAAAAATTACTTCAAGGACCTAAACAAACGAGGGTTGGGTGATACAGCCAATGATATGGCATTATATGGTGGCAAATTATACATTGTAGTCAATGTATCCAGTACCATTGAAGTAATAGACTTCCAAACAGGAGTTTCTATCAAACAAATCCCTATGCTGGCAGAAAACGGCAGTTCACGACAGCCACGCCATATCACGTTTCATAAAGACAAGGCATACGTATGTTCATACGATGGTACCGTTGCACGGATCGACACTACTTCCTTAGAAATAGATGCCTTGACAAAAGCCGGAAGAAACCCGGAAAATATCTGTATACAAAATGACAAACTATATGTATCCAATTCCGGTGGTTTGGATTATTCTGCAGGTTTAGGTGTGGACAATACAGTTTCTGTGATAGACATCGCTTCTTTTACGGAAATAAAGAAGATAACCGTCGGTCCTAATCCCGGATGCATCTTACCAGGGCCGGACGAGACTGTTTATGTAGCTACTCATGGAAACAACATAGTAGATGGCGATTTCCACTTTGTAAAGATAGACTGCAAAACAGATGAAGCAACACATACTTATGACGAAAAAGTCATGAATTTTGCAATCAGTGGCAATATCGCTTATTTATATAATTACAACTACAATACAGAATCATCTTCTATCAAAGTTTTCAATCTAAAGACCGGACAAACTATACGTGAAAACTTTATCACAGACGGAACTCGTATCAACACCCCTTACGGCATTCATATCAATCCGTACAGTGACAATATCTACATAACGGAAGCATATAGTTACACCATAACCGGTGACATACTTTGCTTCAATCTAAACGGACAGTTGCAATTCAGAATCAACCGTGTCGGACTGAACCCTAATACCGTTGTGTTCAGCAACAAAGTATCATCAGGAGACAGCAGTGAAGAGAACTCGGATCCGAATGCCCCCTCTGCATTTGCCAATAGAGTATTGGAATACAGGCCGGCCCCCTGCCAGTTTATGAATACATCCACAACTGCTTATAAAGAAAACTATACATCTGAAGATGTGAGAAAATATGCAGAAGAGCTACTCAAAGATCCAGACCTATGTCTTCTTAGTCTTGGAGCATACGGAGGTTATATCACGGTAGGATTTGATCATACAGTACCTAACGTTCCCGGAGAATATGATTTCAAAATATATGGCAACGCGTACTATGACACATTCGGGACATTAACTGGAAAGCTTGGTGGAAGCTCAGAGCCAGGCATTGTATTAGTTTCGAAAGATGTTAATGGTAACCAATTACCTGATGATGAATGGTATGAGCTTGCCGGCAGCGAATATACGTCTTCCGCAACTATAAAAAATTATACTATTACTTATCACCGTCCCACATCAATATTGGATAAAGTTAAATGGACAGATAATCAAGGAAACGAGGGATATGTAAACAGAAATGATTTCTATACTACCAATTCATATTATCCATTATGGATAGAAGAGAACGAGATGACATTCCATGGTAGCCGTTTGAAAAATAACGCTGTGAATGAACCTCGTGAAGATATGCCAGAACATTGGGTAGGATACTGCTATCCATACGGATATGCAGACAATCACCCTAATAACACGGAAAAAAGTAAATTTCAAATAGACTGGGCAGTAGACAAAAATGGACATCCCGTTCAATTAGATGGCATTGATTTCGTTAGAATTTACACAGCTGTCAATCAAAATACAGGGTGGATGGGAGAAATTTCAACCGAAATACAAGCTATTGAAGATTTACATTTTGGGAAACAATAAACAATTATGTATAAATTATTTAATTAAAAGAAGAATGAAAAAGATGAAATTCTTAGTTAGCCAACTATATATGTTGGCATTGCTGGCATTGCCATTCATTTCATCATCATGTAGTGACGATGATGATGATCCAAAAGTTGAAATTACTAGTCTAGGTATTGAAGATGGTGCAACAGTTAATGCGGGGCAAGCTGTTGAACTAAAAGCGCAGATCAACAATAATCACGGAACAACTAGTTACTCATGGGTTATAAATGGAAAAGAAGTTTCTACAGAAAACATATATACTTTCCAAAGTGACACGGTCAAAACCTACACAATACAACTAACAGTTAATAACGAATATGATACTGTTAAAAAAGAGATAAATATCACTGTTGCATATCCAGCCTCATTCTATGTCATTAACGAAGGAAAAGAATATTCCTCTATTAATCAATACAAGGAAGGCAAATGGAACAAAAAGATTATTGAAGACTTAGGTCTAACCGCAACAATAGGAGTAATCTACGAAAACTATATGTACATTGTCTCTAAAGGTTCACCAAACTTAACCAAAATGAATATGGACAATTTTAGTAATGCAAGTCAAATCGATAATATAGATGGACAAGGATGCAATATTTGCATTATCAATCAAGAGACAGCTGTCATGACCACCAGCAAGGGAGCATACAAAGTGAAATTAAATCCACTTACAGTTGGAGATAAACTCCCTAATACTAGCAATAGTAAAGACATATATAAAATAAAAGAGCAGCTATTCATTTTGGACGGGAATACGATAAAAGTATATAATATAAATGATTTTAGTTTTAAAAAAGACCTTACCCACCAAGCAAATGCAGGCTTTGCCCAAGCCAAAGACGGTTCATTATGGGCTGCAAATGGTAACAAACTAGTCAAAATTGATACTAACAAATTAGAGAGCGAGGAGATTCAATTGCCAAACGACTTAAACATCTTTTTTGACAATTTTGCTTACAGACCAAGCGGTTTATGCGCTTCTACTACAGAAAATGCTCTATATTTTGCTCATGCACCCAATTTCAGCGGCACGGATATCTATAAATTTGATATTACTACCCAAAGCGTAAATAAATTCTTCACTGCTCCAACAAATTACTCCGGATATGGTGCAGGCATACAGGTAAATCCCCAAAATGGTGACGTATACCTCATTTATACAGAAGACGGATGGGGAGCACATTATTTAAATACCTATATTTACGTAGTCGATGGAGTGACCGGAACCCAAAAAGCTATTATTGATTACACCGGTGAATATTGGTTCCCGTCAACCATAACTTTCCAATAACAAGAGTGTGATTTATAGATAAAAAGACAAATAGTCGCAAAAATAATAAAAAAGCGTTAGGCTACTTCTTGGGAAGTCTGACGCTTCTTTTTATTCTCTACCATATGTTCTTGTGGGTACAAATCGAGAATATAACAACAGAAGAATGAATTACACAAATCAGTAAATGTCCGTCAAAAGCATTAGTGAACATTTCTTATTCAGCCTGCACTCAGTTCTCCGTCCACGTCAACACAAAATCCGGCTCAATACGATAACCAACCGTATAGAGTTTCTGTTGCTGCGTTGCGAATTCCTGAACCTGAAATGTTCCCTCCACTTGAGGAATAAAATGCGCCAAACGAAGTTTACGGAAATCTGCATCGGCGTTCTCCATGCGCTTGAAGATTGTTTCTTTAGCAGACCAATACAACAACAGCCCCCAAGTCAAATCTTCCTGATAAGATTCTACCTGTTCATCAGGGCGGATATAACGGTCGGATACCCGATGAACCCGTTGCCCGTATTGTTCAATATCAATGCCAACAGAATTCAAAGAACTAAGCGCTACCGCCACATATCCTTTCGTATGAGAAATACTGATATAAAAGGAATGATCGGAAAGAAACGGTTTTCCTTCGGAAGAGTAAACAATCTCTTTGTCTTCCTGTAACATCGAATACAACAAAACACGAACAGACAACCATTCCATCTTCCGACGTTCAGAAGTAAAACGCAGTAATTCCTTTTCACAAGATATTTTCCGTGTATTGGGCAACAAAGACAATAATACATCCAAAGGCTCTTCCATCTTCCAGACAGCCCATTGTATGCCATCTTCCCTATGTCGCAGGTATAACGCCATCTTATTCTTTTCCTTCCGACACTTCGGGTTCTTTTGGCAAAATCGTAAACTTCACTTTCAAGATACGGCGACTGTCCATCTCCAGTACTTCGAATTCATAATTATGATAAGTCACCTTCTCGTGTAAGGCAGGAAATTCACCCTTTATCTCAAGCAACATACCAGCCAAAGTATCCGCATCCCCTATCACCTTCTCAAACTCATCTTCGTCTACTTTTACAATCTTATAGAAATCGGTCAATTGTGTCTTCGCTTCAAAAATCCAAGTATGGTCGTTCAATACAACGTATGTACGTTCTTCATCGTCATATTCATCATGAATCTCACCCACAATTTCTTCAATAATATCTTCCATCGTCACCAATCCGGACGTTCCTCCGAATTCATCAACAACAATGGCTATATGAATCTTATTCGCCTGAAAATCACGCAACAAGTCATCGATCATCTTCGTCTCCGGCACAAAATAAGCCGGACGAATCAACGATTGCCAACGAAAGTTATCCCCTTTGTTCACATGAGGCAGAAGATCCTTGATATACAACACTCCCTTGATATTATCCCGCGAACCGGAATAGATAGGAATACGCGAATAAGCATTCTCAATGATACATTGCATCACTTCCTTGAAAGGTGTACGGATATCCAAATCGACCATATCCAGACGTGATGTCATCACCTCCTTCACTGTTTCTCCGCCAAAACGGATAATTCCTTCCAAGATATTATTCTCCTCAGACAATTCCGCCTTATCTGTCAGTTCTAATGCGTGCGACAACTCGTCAACAGAGATATTATGACTCTTTTTGGCGAAATGCTTATTAAGAAAAGCTGTTGAACGTACCAAGACAGTAGCCACCGGACGAAATATCTTCTCCAGATAATAAATTCCCGGTGCGGAGAAACGGCAAAAAGCCAAAGTTTTCTGTGCAGAATAGATCTTCGGCATTATTTCACCGAACAACAATAACAGAAAAGTAAGTATTACAGTCAGTATAAGAAACTCTGCCAATGGAGAATGGAAGATAAACACATTCATGAAAAAGAAATTGCAGAGCATGATAATAGTCACGTTCACAAAGTTATTAGTGATCAGTATCGTCGCCAGAAGGCGTTCGGAATCACCAAGAAGTGCACTTATTTTTTCATCGGAAGGATGATTGCGTTCGTCAATATCATTCCGGTCCGAAGGAGAAAGCGAGAAAAAAGCTATTTCAGAAGCCGAAGCAAAACCGGAAGCAAGCAGGAGCACACCAGCCAATACTATGGCGATAATAGCAGAGATAGAAGGAGTAAGTACGGTAATACCGTCGAAAATGCCAGCTAACTGGCTTAAATAACCATCTGAGTCCAAAGATTCTATATTTTAGTTAAACAAAAGATAATGTGCCTATAAGTTTGCGAAAGCCAGTCGGCACACTACCATATTATCTAGAACGGCAAATCATCCGCCGAATTATCTTGTATTGATTGAGCCTGCGATTGCTGTGACTGTTGCGGCTGCTGTACCGAAGCGGCAACGGGTTGCTGCATGGAAGCTGTAGCTCCCGCACCGGGGTTAGTTCCTTTCGGAGTCAGCATTTCCATATTATCTACATAAATCTCTGTAGTATAACGTGTAGCACCTGCCTGATCTGTGTACGAACGGGTTCTAATCTTTCCTTCCAGATACAACTTGTCACCTTTGTGTACGTATTTGTCTACAATCTCAGCCAAACGGTTGGATGCAACGATATTATGCCACTCTGTCCTGTCGGGAATCTGAGTCCCATTTGCTAACGTATAACCGCGTTCTGTTGTTGCCAACGGAAAAGTAGCTACAGCCGAGCCTGCATCGAAGTATTTTACACGTGGATCCTGACCCACGTTTCCTAACAATATCACTTTATTTACTGACATATACGTATCAAGTTTATGATTCTTAAATTCAAATCTGCTGCCAAATTTAAACAGAATAACAATAGGATGCAAGAATTGTTATAACTTTTATTTCAGACCGATATACTTCTCAATGAAAGCGTGCACCAAGCGAGAAACAGCGTATCGCTCCAATTCCTCAGCTTTTATTTTTTGGAATTTACCGAAAGAAGCAGTTCCTTCGGGCAATATCACTTCATAAAAATTAGCATAAATCACCCGATGCGACAATATATGTTTTACCTCTCTGCATACCGGACGCACCACAGGTTGCTCTCCGGGGGCAAACAACGTCTGAAATTCCGGCAAAGCCAAAAACTCTTCTTCCGGCAAAGAGGATGAAGTCTCTATTAAAGGCAGTTCAAACAAATTCTTCCAAATATCATTATCCGTCCGTTTATTAATAAAGGTATGCGCGCCCGCACGTACATAAATATAATTGAAGTAACGATTCGTTGACTTCGTCTTATGTTGCTTCACCGGAAGCACGGTAACCAGCCCTTTCGATAAAGCCGAACAGCCGACAGATAACGGACAAAACAGACAGTCGGGTGACTGCGGTGTACATTGAATCGCCCCGAAATCCATAATTCCCTGATTATACAGGGCAGGCTGTTTCTTGTCCAACATCTCGTTCGCCAATTCTGTAAACAGTTTCTTCCCTGCTGTCGAGTCAATCGGTGTTTCAATACCAAAATAGCGCGAAAGTACACGATACACATTCCCGTCCACCACCGCATAAGGCATATTATATGCAAACGAACAGATGGCAGCCGCCGTATATTCCCCTACTCCTTTCAAAGCCAGTACCTCCGGATACGTTTTCGGAAAAACACCATTCATGCTTTTTGCCGCCGCATGAAGATTGCGGGCACGGGAATAATATCCCAACCCCTGCCAATACTTCATCACCTCGTCCTCCTCCGCATCCGCCAATGTAGATACATCGGGAAAGCGTCCGATAAAACGAAGGAAATAATCATATCCTTGAACTACACGCGTCTGTTGAAGAATGACTTCCGAAATCCATATCAAATAAGGATCAGAAGAATCACGCCACGGCAAATCACGTTTATTTTCTTTATACCATTCTATAATCGTTTCCGTAAACATATTAGCATATTGGCACATCAGTATATCTTTTTTCCGACAAAAGTAACTCTTTTGGTTCTAAGAAACCTCTATGCAACCATTTTTTTAGAAAAATGTGTAGAATATATTTTTTTAGGAGCTTAAAAAGCTATATATTTGCAGTCCAAAAAATTAGCAATAACATAGTAATAATATTTTTTTTAAGGAAAAATGACTAAAGCAGATATTGTAAACGAGATTACAAAGAAAACTGGGATTGACAAGCAGACAGTTCTTACTACAGTAGAAGCCTTCATGGATGCCGTAAAAGATTCTTTGTCTAACGATGAAAATGTGTATTTACGTGGATTTGGTAGTTTCGTAGTGAAAAAAAGAGCACAGAAAACTGCTCGTAATATTTCAAAGAATACTACTATCATTATCCCTGAGCACAACATTCCGGCTTTCAAACCGGCTAAGACATTTACAATTTCAGTAAAGAAATAATAAACAAGAGTATTAACCCATAAAATGTGAAGCTATGCCAAGCGGAAAAAAGAAAAAAAGACATAAAATGTCTACGCACAAGCGTAAAAAAAGATTAAGAAAGAACAGACATAAAAGCAAAAAATAATTTTTAGGTCTGGATCACACAGAAATAAAGAACAAACTTGCGAAGCTAATGTCTTTCAAGTTTGTTCTTTGTTTAAGTAGTTAACTCAAAATGAACAATTTGTTAAAATAGTTGTTCGTACAAATGAGATTCAATCAATAATAAGGAAACAAAACAGTGACAAGTGAACTAGTAGTTGACGTACAGCCTAAAGAGGTTTCCATCGCTCTTCTCGAAGATAAGAGCTTGGTGGAACTTCAAAGCGAAGGAAGAAATATTTCCTTTTCTGTGGGCAATATGTATTTAGGACGTATCAAGAAATTGATGCCCGGACTGAATGCATGCTTTGTGGACGTTGGTTACGAGAAAGACGCTTTCCTCCATTATTTAGATTTGGGTCCTCAATTTAACTCACTCGAAAAGTTTGTAAAGCAGACTTTAAGCGACAAAAAGAAGCTGAACTCCATCAGCAAGGCAACCCTGCTTCCCGACCTCGACAAGGATGGGACTGTATCCAACACACTCAAGGTGGGACAAGAAGTAGTGGTGCAAATCGTAAAGGAACCGATCTCCACTAAGGGACCGCGACTGACATCCGAAATTTCGTTTGCAGGGCGCTATCTCGTACTCATCCCTTTCAATGACAAGGTTTCCGTATCACAAAAAATTAAATCGAGCGAAGAACGCGCCCGTCTGAAACAACTGCTGATGAGTATCAAGCCGAAAAACTTCGGTGTCATTGTCCGTACCGTAGCAGAAGGAAAACGCGTAGCCGAACTCGACGGAGAGCTTAGAGTCCTGATCAAACATTGGGAAGATGCAATGGTGAAAGTACAGAAAGCCACCAAGTATCCGACGTTGATTTATGAAGAAACCAGCCGCGCCGTAGGTTTGTTGCGCGACCTCTTCAACCCTTCTTTTGAGAACATCCACGTCAACGACGAGGCCGTGTACAATGAAATTAAAGATTACGTAACATTAATTGCGCCCGACCGGGCCAATATCGTAAAACTGTACAAAGGCCAACTTCCCATTTACGACAATTTTGGTATCACCAAACAGATTAAATCATCGTTTGGTAAAACAATCTCTTACAAGAGTGGTGCCTATCTGATTATTGAGCACACTGAGGCGCTTCACGTAGTAGACGTGAACAGCGGTAACCGCACCAAGAATGCCAACGGGCAGGAAGGTAACGCACTCGAAGTAAATCTTGGAGCCGCCGATGAGCTGGCACGCCAATTGAGATTAAGAGATATGGGTGGTATCATTGTCGTCGACTTCATTGACATGAATGAAGCCGAAAACCGTCAGAAGCTTTATGAACGTATGTGTGCCAATATGCAAAAAGACAGGGCACGGCATAATATTCTGCCGCTCAGCAAATTCGGGCTGATGCAGATTACACGCCAACGTGTGCGTCCGGCAATGGACGTCAACACGACCGAAACTTGTCCTACTTGCTTCGGCAAGGGCACTATCAAATCGTCCATTCTCTTTACGGACACTTTGGAGAGTAAAATTGACTACCTGGTCAACAAACTGAAGGTTAAGAAATTCTCGTTACATGTCCATCCGTATGTTGCCGCCTATATCAATCAGGGACTCGTTTCTCTGAAACGGAAATGGCAGATGAAATACGGATTCGGTATTAAGGTTATTCCAAGTCAGAAACTCGCTTTCCTACAATATGTATTCTACGATACACATGGAGAGGAAATCGATATGAAGGAAGAAATCGAAATCAAATAGACAGAGAAACGGCGCCTCGTTGCAACGAGACGCCGTTTTGTTATTGAAACTATATAGAAAGCAATGCCGGAAGCTCCGATAAACGGGTAATAAAAGGTATACCGACTTCTCCTGTTCTGCCTTCCGGACAACCTTGAACAACCTGACAACCAAGAGACAATCCCGGTTGAATGTCATTTTTCATCGAGTCACCGACAACCAGCACTTCTTCATAGGCAAATCCGGCACGGTCAATTGCCCGTTTCCACAAGGAAGGATCAGGCTTACGTACACCTTCAAGCGTCGAATCTGTGATAGAGTGAAAATAAGATACAATTCCCAAATCCGTTACAATCTTCTTAAGATTTCCATAATAATTGGAAACAAGCAACAGGGTGTATGAGCGATGTAACTCATCAAGTACAGTACGGGATGCGACCACATAATCCGATGAATAATCCGTCACAAGGCGGGCTGCTTTTAAAGGCAACCCCTCCCTATTCTCCGGTGTATCCGGCAAAACGCCACGTTCTATCAGACTTTTAAACTGTAAGTCGGTCTTAAATGCCTGCGTCTCAAGCAGGGAATGTTCGGGCTTTACTAGTTGCAATTGCTCCATCATCCGCTCCGCATACACATACGAATCTCGAAAATTTTCTTTTGTCAAAGGAAGATTCAACTTCATCGTATAAAGATGAATGTAAATATCCATCCAATGCAAAAAAGGCGAGTCAAGCGTTCCGCCAAAATCAAAAGCAACCGCTTTTATCTTATCTTTATCTATCATTTTTTATTTCCTATCTTCATTAATGCAAGACCTATCACAATCCAGAATAATTCGCGAACACGGGTGATCAGTGCTGTATATACACCATAGGCTCCCGACAGGGACAAACCACCTACCGCCAAAGCAAATCCGCCTTCACGGCCTCCTAACTGCATAGGCAAGAAAAACAATAAATTGGCCAGTAAGGAAGAGAATGCCAAAATCAAAACGCAACTCACAAAACTGACATTAGTAGTAAGCACATTCAATATAAGCCATACTTCCATACAACTAACAACACGTGCGAGATATTCCAAAAACAACGCACTATAAAATGTACTTTTCTTTTGACGATGTAACAAGGCAATCTGGCTATCTATATTTTCCAGTTTCGCCTTATGAGTCTCCGAGAAACGGATAACCCATTTCTTCAGAAACGGTATTTTACTTCCCAAATGGACACAAGCCACTGCCATCCCATGACGGTATCCCTTCACAAACAGGATACTCAACAGCAAACAGAAAACCGTTACCAATCCCAGCACAATCCCCATTTCCCAACTGACAGGATAGAACACCGCATAAATTACGACAGCGCTCAACCATAAACAGAAATGCGAGAAAATGTGCATCATTACATAAAGGATGACCGACGAAGTAGCACGTTCCACTCCTACGTAGGGAGTAAGTTCCATGATACGATAAGGCTCCCCTCCCATCAGTCCCACCGGAGTAACATAGTTGATAGCAAATCCGGAGACCGTAAATTTATACAACTTAGAGAAAGTCAATGAAGATACTTTTCCCCCGCTACGCACAATAATATACCACGAAAGAGCATTAATGGCATAGATAACCAGCCACAGCAACAACACCAACGGCAGATAAATCCCCGCACGCTTCAGATTGTTCAACAACTCCTCATAAGATACATCAAAAGTGAAAAGCATGATAACAACAGCTACAATGCCAAACACAAGGAAAATGTTTCTAAAACGACTCTTCATAAATATTATAAGTTTTGGTACATTTGTCTGCACAACCGCTCGTGCTGACATATCATATATATCAGTAATCCGTTAAGTACGGTCAGTTCAAAGACAAAATAAATCCAAGGCAGATTGACCAATAACGAAATAAACAACACGATAACACGTGTATTGAATGAAAGAATATTGGTGTATTTCATTAATGGAAGACTACCTTCACGAAAACGGTTTCTAACCTCTTGCGGATATACTTCGCCATATTTCGCACGTAACGCTGCAAAAAAACGCTGGAAAGCCGGAGAGAATTGTTCCTGCGAATGCGTATAACCCGTATAAAACCAAAGGAATGTTTTCCGCACCAAGTCTTTCTTCCATGACAACGAAAGATACAACTCGCGTTGTTGCACGGAATTATCCAACTCACTGCCGGATTTCCCTTTCAAGAAGAAAAGATGCACATTCCGGTAATAATCCGCCATAGCCGCCTGCTTACTATGCGAAAATCCTGCTACCGCAGCCAATAGCCAAATCCAATACCCCCATTCCGGTGTCAGTCGTAAACAGATAGCTACATAAATAGAAATAAACCAAAAATCACCGGATACTCCATCCAGAATACGACCAATTTCAGACTTTTGCCCAGTCATACGTGCTAACTGTCCGTCAGCACTGTCATACATATTCGCCCAAACGAGCAAACACATACCTATTATATTTATCAGCAGGTCATCATAATAAAACAATATACCGGCAGCTATCCCCAAAAAGATAGAAGCTATGGTGATAGCGTTAGGAGTAACTCCCAAACGACGAAACAGAAGAGCCCAACGATAACCGATAGGACGGTAGAACAACAAGTCGATCCATTCTTCCGTATCAGTAGACTTCAAGGTTGCCTCCAGCCCCTTTGCACTTACTTCATTATTCATAATCCTACGTTCTCTACTTTTCTTATGATAATTCCACCAATCGCCTTCGCCGCTTCCTGACGACAAGGAGCAAAACTAGGCCAATCGTTAAAATCAATGATACGAATCGTTCCATCCGGTGCTACGATACAGTCGCCACCATATACCGTCACATCCAGCACTTTCGCCGCATCACTGCAAAGTTGATGCAACCCCTCTTCCGAGAAAGGAATGCCAGACGGAGCACCATTAATCTCTTCAAGGCCAAATTTGCTATGATTACCCTCCTGCGGATAAAACCAATAGAAGAAATCAGTACCGGCTACTCCATAGAATTTAACCAAATCACCTTTCAAATGCTCATTAATCACCACACGTTCGATACCACGCAAAGCATATTCCGCAATGACCTCCTGCAATTCGGCAGAAGTACGTACAAACGTTACATCTTCACGATGAATGGCATGAAAGTCCGCACGTTTCAACCAACAAGGCTCAAATACAGGTTTTATCAATGCTTCGGGGACACCATCATTAGTATCCCATATCAAACTTCGAGGGTGAGAAATCTGATTTTCAAGCAGCAGAGTAGTCATTCGCTCACGTGTGCAATTCTCGATACCATGTCCGGAATTGACCGCAAAGCAATCCTCTTTTTCTTCCAACTTCTGCAACTTCCGCACAGAAGCCTTACTACGCATCATGGTAAATATATACTTCTCGCCTTTCAACGAATTAGTCAGGAATTCCTGTTCCGTATACATATTCACCTGATGACCATTTTCTTTCAAATACTGGGCAACAGCCGAAAAGATGGCGGCATCATTGCCGACATGATTGGGTGAAAAAAGAGAATATCGCTGTATTCCCGCAAAAATCAAGGATCTCATTTAATCAGTTGTTCATCTAAAAAAAGTTCGGCTTTCTTCACATCCGCCGCATGGTCTATGTCTATTACTTTTGAGAATGGGTAAGCCCGCAACTGCAAACCGGCATCAACCAGATATTGCTGGAAACCGCGCATACGGGAAACTCCTGCCTCCATCGCTAAAGGCAACTGTGCCAAAGCACGCTGATTCATACAATAAATTCCTCCCGATATATAACGCAAGCCGTCATAAGCCTCACTGGCATATCCCGTAATCCGCAAATTATCCGCTGTCTTGACATAAAGAGGACGTTCGTCGTCAATATAATCCGTAACAGCCATCAAAGCATCAGCAGATTCATCAGCACGAAAAGTACGAATATAATCAGCAAACTCTGCTTCACGAAAGATCGGGTCTACCGTTGTCAGACAGAATTTTCCTTCGCTTTGCAGATAAGGCATGAGTTCATAAAAACTATGGAAAGAATCGGGAGTGGATTTTACAATCACATTCAGAGGTATGGGTAGTTGTCGCTGTTGTTGTTCCAAAAAACAACGAACTTCGGACATTTCTTCATTAATAATGATGCAGATAGACTCTGCATCATTATCAAGGAAAATGCGAAATAATCGGCTTAATAGAGGAGTACCCCCCACTTGTACAAGCGGTTTAGGAACCTTCACCCCTTCAGAGACAAGGCGAGAACCTTGCCCTGCGGCTATTAACGCATATTTCATTCTATTATATCTTCCTATTTAAGCCAAATAATCAGGTTCTTTTTCACCAATCATGTTACGCAATGTCTGTTTTACCATTCTCCATTGAGTGAACAAGTCGTGTTCCGGTTGATGTTCAAAATCATGCATCGGGCTCTTGCAGAAGAATGACAACCAAGTCTGGATGCCACACATACCTGCACGCATTGCCAAATCACTGAACAATACAAGGTCGAGCGCGATAGGAGCAGCAAGGATAGAGTCGCGGCAAAGGAAATTTACCTTGATTTCCATCGGATAGCCCATCCATCCGAAGATGTCGATATTGTCCCATGCTTCTTTGTTGTCTTTGCGAGGAGGATAGTAGTTGATACGTACCTTATGATAAACATCTCCGTAAAGATCGGGGAATTTTTCAGGTTCGAAGATAGTATCGATTACAGACAGCTTGCTGACTTCTTTTGTTTTGAAGTTTTCCGGCTGATCAAGCACTTCACCATCACGATTACCCAATATATTGGTAGAGAACCAACCGCTCACACCCAACATACGAGTCTTGAACATCGGAGCCAATACAGTCTTCATCAAAGTCTGACCACTCTTGAAGTCTTTTCCTGAGATAGGCACATTCATCTTTTTAGAGAATTCCCACATAGCCGGAGTATCTACGCACAAGTTAGGAGCACCCATAATAAACGGAGCACCTTCTGCAATAGCAGCATAAGCGTAACACATACTCGGAGAAATAACTTCCGTATTATTCTCCTTCATTGCTTTTTCCAAAGCAGCGAGTGACTGATGCTCGTCAGACAACGGAACGTAGATTTCTGTGCTGGCAGCCCAAAGAACAACGATGCGGTCGCAGTTGTTAGCAGCCTTAAAGTCACGGATATCCTGACGGAGTTGTTCTACCATGTCCCAACGGGTAGCAGCATTCTTGATATAAGTACCATTCAGACGTTTAGCAAAATTGTGATCGAAAGCTGCCGGCATTGGCTTGATGGCTTCCAATTCGTCTTTTACTCCGTTCAGGTCTTTTTCTTTCAAGACTTCTGCATACATAGCAGCCTCGTATGCGTTATCCGGGAAAATATCCCAACCTCCGAAAACAATGTCATTCAAATCTGTCAAAGGTACAACATCTTTGATAAGTTTTTCCTCATTGTTTTCCATGCGCATAGTAGCCAACTGTGAAATAGATCCTATCGGTTTTGCCAGTCCCTTGCGAGAGGCTAGTGTACCCGTAATCATTGTGGTAGCAACTGCTCCACCCACTCCAACTACCAACACGCCGAGACGTCCGGTAGCGGGCTTAATTTCTTGTTTCATTTCTATTCTATTAAAATTAAACTAAAATTGTTGCAAAAATAAGATTAATTAATTATTAAAACGAGCTTTATTTGTCATATAAACATGGCAATTAGCAGGATTTAACTTTTAGAAGGTCATGTGGAGACTTATCCTCAATCCTGATTTGTCAATTCCGGGTGCATCACGGTATGTAAGCCTCCACACATAGTCCAAGCGTAATACCTTGAGAATATTTTCAATACCTATCCCCGCCTCCACGTATGGTGTTTTCCCCATTGACTGTGTGTTCGCTATCGGAAAAGCGAACAAGCCATCACTCAAGGCCGGATTGTTCTTATCACTTAAATGCCCATACAACCCGCGACATGAGACAACCTCCCTCCATTTTAGCTTCTTTAACAATGGAATACGATTGAATAACCAACCGTTGAGGAAATAGGTAACATCCCATGAGAAATATTCGTCATTCATAAATTCCATCGCATTCATCAATGAATAAGATTCAGGCTGAATGGTATAAGAAAGGTTGGCATTGGGCATGATTAACAAGGGGAAAGGAACTTTGTTCCACACTTTACCCGCTTTCAGAATAATATCCGTATAGCCGAAAGCAGAAAACCAGAACCGCTTCTGGATACCGGCCTCAGTATGGTTATATGTATAATCGCTACCTAAAATACCCTTACCGGCAATAGTATGCGATAAGGTAAAGACAGGTGCATCCAACGAAACGGGGAAACGGTTCCATTGAGTTTGGAAAAACTTCTCATTAGGGGCATAACGCAACTTCAACTCAGCCGCACTGGTAGAAAAATCCTTGACCGGAGTATAAACGTCGCCTTCTTTTCGCAGAAAAGGAATCAGATACGAAGACTCATCCGTCCGCCTGCGGGCTGTCAATTGGAAAGAAAAGCCCGAATAGAATTCATTGGTATAGGTCATTTCCGCCTGTTTGAAATAACCGATACGGTCATCCTTTTCACGTTTCAAAGCTAGAAACACATTATCTTTACTCGTATACAGGTAGTTTTGTCCGTATTGGTTGACATCAGACTCATAATGTAACTTCAAAGAGTGAATAGGAAATTCGTTAGCATATTCTTTTTTCTTTTTGAACGAATATTCCAGTTCCGCCAATCCTTTCACACGTTCATCCTTAAAACCGTACGCAATGTACCCTTTTGCAAACAGATGAGGATTAAGCCAGGCAGTTGTCATCCCTCCGGCACGAATACGGGGACCTTCGAGTGTATTACCGCTAATAGTGGCGTTCATCGGGCCAATATAGAAAAGAGGCGCTTCCTTAGAGGTCGGGATATATCCGGTAAAGAGGATAGAAAGCACCTTCTCTGTCCAATAATAGACCGGATAACTGCGCAACTGTGCCATCAAGTGATCTACCGAATTTTCTTGTTGCGAGATAGCGGCTTCCGGGCGATTCTCCGCCCAAAAAGATTCGGAACGCGCCAAAGCCTCCGTTTCTTCAATGATACGTTCCGGCTTGGTGAAAGCCTTGTCGGCTTCTGCAGTCGGTGCAAATGTATAATTGCTATAATCCGCCACACGACGGGCAAAGATCCCATCCTGCCCTTCGGTCAACTTAAATTCAACCGTAATGCTTTCATGATCGAGTAGGCGCGTACCGTCTTCGGCACGTTTGAATTCCTGTTCGAGCAACATATAGTCTACAAAATTCAGGTTTATCTTTTTGGGAAAGTTGAACACGGCACGTTTGACAAAATAAGTAGAGTCGAGCACTACATACAGATGTCCGTTGAATCCGAAAGACTCGGAGTTAAATGGGGTGAAAGCCAGATCTACACAAGGTTCACCGGCTATCTGCAATGTATCCATCAGATAATACTTATAGAATCCCGTACCGATTCGGGACAGTGGACTGACAAACTTATTGGTAAACAGGGAAATGTTATTTTCGTAAATATCCACATCCTTGAAAACTTCGTTGATAGCAGCCTGCATCCCTTGTTTGGAAAGGAACTCATCAACACCCGCCTGTTTGCGTCCTTTCACCCATTGTTTCTCGGAGCGGGGAGATTTCCGATAATAGTCCGTAGCAAGCAACTCTCGGGCTGATACGGTAAGAATAGGTTTACCGGTGACGGCAGAAGTATCTATATACTCGGTAAGAAAATCAAATTTACGATATAACCATTTCTTCTGCTTCTCTTCATCAAAATTATTCAGCGCGAAAGTAGTCTTCTCATAACGTTCGCGTTGCCAAAAATCTTTTTCATTTGGAGAATAATTATCACGACTCTCAATCATCCGACGAACAAACTCCACTGCCGGATTATCTTTTTTCCGGTAACGTTCCCGTTTGGGTTTTACCACGACTTCAGAAAGGTCATAAGCAGTAGGTGCAAGCGCTACTTTGTAGGATAAATTACGGGCTGGATAAATCCTCCGACTATTTTCGTTATAGCCGATGACCGATATCACAAGAATTGCTTCGGAACGGTTGGTCTTGAAATAAAAGCGTCCATCACTGCCGGTCGTAGTTCCCTCAGTCGTGTCTTTCAAACGTACAGATGCATAAGGTAGAGGTTCTTTTGTCAGAGAATCAGTCACCACTCCTTGCACTACATACTGTGCGCTTAGAGGAATACTGATTAACAATAAAAGAAAGAGCGTCAGTGTACCTTTTACGATTAGTCTCATACCTTAAAATCCTATTGAATTGAGCGGGACAAAGGTACAGGTATTTAAGGACAAAAAAAGGTCTGTTTGACGGAAGAAGTGTTCTTATTTGACACAATCAAAGAAGAACAGTCCGATTTATTCGCAATAATCGGGAAGGCGCACAGTGAAACGGGTTCCCTTACCCACTTCGGAAGTTACAGAGATAGTTCCTTTTAAACGCTCGACAATTGTTTGACAGATACTCAATCCCAATCCTGCCCCTTGTGTGAAATTATCAACTTTATAGAACCGTTCAAAGATGTGCCGGATACCTTCTTCCGAAATGCCGACTCCGGTATCTTCTACAAAGATACGGGTATATCCGGGCTCTTCCTCTTCTTCATAACCGAAAGTGATAGAACCGCTGAATGTAAACTTAGCCGCATTATTAATCAGATTATTCACTACCTGTTGCAGGCGTACATTATCTGTCTGAAGGTACTTTTTATCCCCTTCGGGCATACGTAGCAGCAGTTCCACTCCCGGAGGCATATTCAACCGCTGCGAATCGTGAACAGTCTTCAACAGCAGAGGTAAGTTATGTTCCGCAAAGATAAATTCCATCGTACCTGACTCTATACGGGACAAGTCAAGAATATCATTAATCAATGCCAACAGCAAACCACAATTTTTATTAATAGTCGCAATAAACTGAGCAACTTCTTCTGTTGTAAACCCACTTGTATCACTCAGTAAATCAGAGAAACCAACAATAGCATTCAATGGAGTGCGAATCTCATGGCTCATATTGGCAAGGAAGGCTGATTTCAGTTTATCGGTCTGAAGAGCTTTATCACGCGCTTCCCTCATTTCCTGTTCGGCCGTCTTATATCGCTGAATACTTTGACAGACACCTAATATATTATACAGCGAGTCTTGCGTCAATCCTGTGATAACGGAAGAACGGTATTCCCACCACTCGTATTCACCATCGGCGTTACGTTGACGGAAGTTCAGGCGCGTATTCGTATCTTCTCCGGTCAGCGCCCTGTCAAATAACAGTTTCACTTCCTTCAAATCGTCCGGATGAACCGTCCGCTCCATATCCTCACGTGAAATTATCGTAACCGATTCTTCATATCCCAGACGTGTCAAAAAGCCTTGAGGAAAGATGAAACAATTTGTTTCCACATCGAATTGCCACGGATAAATGGAACTTTCATCCATCGCCATATCAAAAAAACGTTTTTGCATTTCTTCATCCGAGATATTCCGGGCGGAAAACGCCATACCGGTAATCATACCCCTTGAACGGATAGGTACAATTTCTCCAGACACCGGGAAATACTTATCGCTATGCACCTCTTTCATAAAAGAACCCTGAGGTATCTGCACGCTCTCCCCTGTGCTGGCCACTTGTTTCAACATCTTATGAAGAATATCCTGCCCCTCATTATATATATTGAAAATACTGCCTGCCATCATCCCTTCATAAACACGTCCTCCCGCCTCGCTAGGCAAATGGAGCATTTTCAGCAGAGAACTATTCGTAAAATGAATATGCAAATCAGTATCATACGTTATCACCCCATCGCGGATAGAATGGAAAATATTATCAAACTCATTACGCTGTTCTACCAACTTATTCTGCACCAATAAACGGGTTTGTGCTTGAATCCGCCGTTTAGATTCGCGCCGGTTAACCCTCATCAGCCATACGACGGAAACAACCAACAACGCCAAAATAGACGGATAAAGAAGAATAAATAGGAATTTATACTTCTCCCAATAAGGTTCATTGACAATTATTCCACTTGAGGCTACCTTATCAGGATCAACGTAGAAGAAATCCAATTGCTTATAATCATATATAAATCCCTGCTTGCTTTCCGTTACTCCTATTTCTTGTGGAGATGTCCCCTTCAATACTTGAGAAGCCTTTTGCCCAGCCAATAATGCCGAAGTATAAGCATCACTGTCATAGGCACAGAATACACCATTAGTCAGCCCCACATTCTGGCTTGCAAACACAGGAGCTTTAGAATTCTTCCCGACAAATGAGAGGAAAGGAGACCATTTAGGAGCTATGACAAGACGCCCGTGACTGTTACGCGGATAACAAATAGCTGCAATAATATGACTGGTCGTATGATTCTGGGTATTATAGATTTTCATATCATAATCCGGATGATCTTTCTGAAAGATCTCCCACTCCTCTTGAAAGTCATTAAGCCCCCTTGCACTCAGAAAACTATTGTCTATCACACAAAGCACTTCTTTCCGTAAAGGAAATATTTTCTGAGCCTGACGGAGAATCACATCAAAGTCAGGATTGGCAATAAATCCGCAAACATTAGGATGGGCAGCAATCAATTTTTCATCAGGATATTTAATATCGAAAAACACTACCGGAATCTGCAAGGGCAACGAATCGCCACAGGCAAAAAGCGTGTAAAAGGCCTCATCACTTGCCGTAACAATCAAATCGGTCTTCCTTTCACGGGCACGTTCACAAAAGCGGCGCATGATTACCTTCTCCGACCGGAATGTCCAAAAATCGGCATCCAGATATTCTGTTGTAATATTCACCTTTATCCCACTCTCTCTGAATCCTTTTGCCAATCCTTGGTTTAGGCTGCTATGCCAAGGAGTCTGCGCTGTATAAGATTGTAGAAAAAGTATATTGAATGTACGTTCCGTAGCTGCCGCCTGAATAAGAACAGCCCAAAAGAGAACTACAAACAAACAGCAATATCGTCGATTCATAAGCAAAAGCCAGCGTTGTTTTCAATATTATGCGTACAAAGATAAGTTATTATATTGAAAACAATGCAAATAGCCCTATATTTTTATTCCTTCCACAAAGCTGTATCCGGTTATGTATGATGGAAAGGCTACTGATCTTCCGACAGCAAATCCTGCCCTAATGAGTAGTTGCCTCCACCTTTTCCCGGTCACGAATTTCTTTTGCTTTTCGCACATAGACAATCATACGCATAGATTGATCATAAGTGAAATAATTCCATATCCAGTTAAGAAGCACGACCACCTTGTTACGCACTCCAAGAATGGAACGCAGATGAACTACCAACCACATAACCCAAGCCAACCAGCCTTGCATCTGCACTTTACTAAATTCCGCAACAGCACGATTACGTCCTACTGTCGCCATAGAGCCCCAAATACGTCCGCCACGACCTATCAACGATGGGTTCATGTTACCGATAGTTACTCCGGTAACACCACTTACCCAAATAAAAGTACGTGTAGCGATTTCTATTCCATCTTCGAGTATAACTTTATGGTCGCGATAGTCTATCACTCGTTTATTCAGCAAAATATTCACTTCCATCTCACGAAGAAATTTTTCTGCGTGCAATGACGAATCCTCCGACATCCCGGCAAGTAATCTCGGTCCCGCTTCTATCAAATATATGTGCATCAGGCTGCTAGGCATATCCGGATAGTCATTCGGCAATTCTTTTTTATCAAACAGTAACCTACCGCAGACGCAAACGGTCTCCTACTTCGGGGACATATTCGCCATCCTTACGATTCATCTTATACAGATTCTTAAGGCGGATACCGTATTTTTGAGAGATGCCGTGCATGGAATCTCCATCTTTTACAATATATACAGTATAAGGTTTGGAAGCCTTTTTCTTCTTACTCTTCAGATAGATAATATCTCCTTCTACTAACGTATAATCACGTTGCAGATCATTGTATTTCACAAGCTTCTTCCAACTAATATCAAACTCCTTACCTAAATCTTTAAAGGTATCGCCGTTACGGGCAACGATATAGGCAATATCATTGGCAATATATACCTGATGAGGATTCATCAGCCAAGGATTTTTGCGTAACTTACGTTCCGAATAAACACCTTTGCGGTCATATTTGTAGAGATCGTAATCTTCGATAATCGTAATCAAACGGTTAGCATAGGAAGGGTCAGTTGCGTATCCCGCTTTCTTCAATCCGCGCGCCCATCCTTTATAATCGGTAATATCAAGTTTGAAAAGGAAGGCATAACGGGCTCCTCTTCGAAGAAAATCGGAATGGTCTTCGTAAGAATCACGCGGACGCTTATAAGCACGAAAACATTCATTGCGCGCATCGTCATCATGACGGACGCTGCGCCCCCGCCAACTGCTGCCACATTTGATACCAAAATGGTTATTGCTCTTTCGCGCCAACTGACTATATCCTGCACCACTTTCCAGCAATCCCTGCGCCAACGTGATACTAGCGGGAATCTTATGAAGTCTCATTTGTTCAACAGCCAGCTCGCTATACTTGTTTATATATTCTACATAGCGGGCATTCCGCCTCTGCGCTTGCATCCCTATGGCAAAGAAGAAAACTACGGCTAAAAAGACAAGTCTATACAGTTTGTTCTCCATTTTAATTCAGATATGTATTATAAGGACACAAAAATCCGAAAAATAATTGGGAATATCAATCTCTTTCCTAACTTTGTAACATTAATTGTAGAAACCAATACCGTAACGCGTATGAAAGACCTCATAATTACCGCAGTGATTAAAGTATATCAATATGATGAGCTGAATGAGGCCGACCAGGCACTCGTTAAAACCGCCAAAGATGCAACAGCACGCAGCTATTCCCCTTATTCGCATTTTTCGGTAGGCGCTGCCGTACTTCTCGGCAACGGAATTGTCGTAACAGGAACAAATCAAGAGAATGCCGCCTACCCGTCGGGACTTTGCGCGGAACGTACCACGCTGTTCTATGCCAATTCCCAATATCCCGACCAGCCGGTCGTTACCCTTGCCGTTGCAGCAAGAACGGAAAAAGATTTTATAGACCGACCGATTCCTCCGTGCGGTGCCTGCCGACAAGTGATTCTGGAAACGGAGAAACGCTATGGGCAACCAATACGTATCTTGCTCTACGGCAAAGAATGTATTTACGAAATAAAGAATATAGGTGATTTGCTACCGCTATCATTTGATGCATCAGCTATGGAGGAATAAGTATGTTACAACAATATCACACAAAACTAAAAGGCACTCTTGCACTCACGGATTCTTATCTGACAGAGAAAGCGTTACAAAGAGAAAAAGGACTCTATAAGTTTATATGGGTGCGCAACGGAAGTATCACGGTAGAAATTGACCACCAGGAAATGGTATTGGTCAAGGATGAGGTAATCTCACTTACCCATCTGCAACACCTCGAATTCAAATCAATCGACGGTGAATACCTGACCCTCCTATTCAACAGCAACTTCTATTGTATTTATGGAAATGATCATGAAGTATCATGCAGCGGTTTCCTATTCAACGGTTCGTCCCATCTGATCCGCTTCATGCTGAATGAGCAAGAACGCAAGGAATTGGATACCATCACCGAAGCGTTGGAAAACGAGTTCACCGTAACTGACAGTTTGCAGGAAGAAATGTTGCGTATCCTGCTGAAACGGTTCATCATTCAATGTACGCGCATTGCACGCAACCGTATGAATATCACCCGCGAAAAAGAATCCGGCTTTGAAATCGTACGCCAATACTACAATCTAGTTGACGAGCATTTCCGTACGAAGAAACAGGTTCAGGATTATGCCGATATGTTACACAAATCCCCCAAAACACTATCGAATATCTTTTCCACATGCAAACTCCCCTCTCCGCTCCGAGTGATTCACGAGAGAGTAGAAGCGGAAGCCAAACGCCTTCTGCTTTACAGCAACAAAAGCGCAAAGGAGATTGCTGATATTCTAGGTTTTGAGGATCAGGCTTCTTTCAGCCGTTTCTTTAAAAATATAAGCGGACAGAGTGCAGTACAATTTAGAAATACACAAGAAGGGAAAAATTGATAAGGGATACGGAAGTATTGCCATTGGGAAAATATTGGAAAAGTACGATCTTTGCGGTGTAAGTTAAACCAATAAAGCCCCAACAAGATGAAAGAGAAATTTATCACTCTACTAACCTTCACATCCGGTCTGAAGAATTTCGGTATCAAATTTATCCGCGTAGCTATCTTAGTAGTATTCGTATGGATTGGCGGATTGAAGTATTTTCACTATGAGGCCGACGGGATTGTCCCGTTTGTTGCCAACAGTCCTTTCATGAGTTTCTTCTATGCTAAAGACGCACCCGAATACAAAGAATACAAAAATCCGGAAGGCGCTTTCGTACCGGAGAATCGTACATGGCACGAAGCAAACAATACATATACTTTCTCCTATGGATTGGGAGCGCTCATCATGAGTATCGGCATTCTAGTATTTCTAGGAATCTTTTTCCCGAAAGTAGGACTGATAGGCGACACATTAGCCATTATCATGACACTCGGCACACTATCCTTTCTCGTCACGACTCCCGAAGTATGGGTTCCTAATCTGGGTAGTGGAGAATTCGGCTTTCCATTACTCTCCGGTGCAGGGCGGCTGGTGATTAAAGACATTGTGATCCTGGCCAGTGCTGTAGTATTATTATCCGACTCGTCACAACGCGTACTCAAAATAATTAAAAAAGACTAATCTGACTCCGTAAGGAGTTCCGACTTCTTGAGATAACGAAACAAATAGGCTTTACCCTGTGTTATATAGCCTAATACAAATCGTTAATCAAAGAAGTTATGAAACAGTATGATGCAATTATTATAGGATTCGGCAAGGCAGGAAAAGTCCTGGCTGCCGAACTTTCCAATCGAGGATGGCAAGTTGCCATCGTAGAACGCTCCAACATGATGTACGGAGGTTCTTGTCCTAACATAGCCTGCATCCCGACAAAGGCATTGATACATGAAGCAGAGATGTCTTCACTGCTATACCATGGGGATTTTCTGAAGCAGACTAATATGTATAAGCAGACTATTGCCCGTAAAAACAGGCTAACCTCTTTTCTTCGGGAAACTAATTACGAGAATCTAAGCAAGCGCCCGAATGTGACTATTTATACAGGGACAGCTTCCTTTGTATCACCTAACACTATAAAAGTAGTACTTCCCAACGGAGATATTGAACTGCAAGGAAAGGAAATTTTCATCAATACCGGTTCCACTCCGATCATTCCGGCAATCGACGGGATTCAACAAAGTAAGTATGTGTATACCAGCTCCACACTTTTGGATATGAATGTCCTGCCAAAACATTTAATTATTGTCGGCGGCGGATATATCGGTTTGGAGTTCGCTTCGATGTTTGCCGGATTTGGCAGTAAAGTGACGATTCTTGAAGGAGGCAACCGTTTTATGCCTCGCAATGATCAAGATATCGCTAACAATGTCAAAGATGTAATGGAGAAAAAAGGCATTGAGATTCATTTGAATACACGCGCACAGTCTATTCATGATACGAGTGACGGAGTGACACTGACTTATTCGGATGTATCTGACCGCACTCCTTACTTTGTAGACGGAGACGCAATTCTTATCGCAACAGGGCGGAAACCGATGATCGAAGGATTGAATTTACAAGCAGCAGGTGTAAAAGTAGATGCACACGGAGCAATTGTTGTAAACGATCAGTTGCGCACCACCGTTCCTCACGTATGGGCAATGGGAGACGTAAAAGGCGGACCACAATTTACTTATTTTTCACTAGATGATTTTCGGATTATACGCGATCAACTCTTCGGAGATAAGAAACGTGATATCGGAGATAGGGATCCTATTCAATATGCCGTATTTATTGATCCGCCTTTGGCGCATATCGGCATTACTGAAGAAGAAGCACTGAAAAGAGGTTATTCGTTCAAAGTATCCCGACTTCCGGCAACTTCCGTTGTCCGTTCACGTACATTGCAACAGACGGACGGTATGCTGAAAGCAATCATCAACAATCATAATGGGAAAATTATGGGATGTACCTTATTTTGCGCTGACGCTTCGGAAATTATAAATATTGTAGCTATGGCAATAAAGACAGGGCAGAATGCCACTTTCCTGCGCGATTTTATCTTCACGCATCCCAGTATGAGTGAGGGATTAAATCAACTGTTTGATGTATAAGAATAAGAAAGAATATAACTCACTTCTAAAACAGAGCCTCTGAATAGGGTAAACAGAGGCTCTATTTGGAGTAATCGGAGGCTCTGAATGAGGTAAACGGAGCCTCTAAATAAATGAAATTCATTCTTTTTCAGTCTTAATAGAGTGAAATCTAATAGAAAGTGTTATCTTTGCCACCAAGTTAAACTATATACCTACCGCAATGAGAATTAGTAAGTAAGACAACACTTCTAAGTAAACATCACTTTTCTTATATGCTTTTTCTATTTCGTTAAGCATCACGAAATCCGTGTTGTTTAGCCAGTATTGTGTTTGTCGTTCCCCCCCTATCCTGTGATTTTCCCTCACTCTATTTTCAACCTCAAACCCAATAGATCATTATGTCTATAAGTATTCAGCAAATCAGCTATATCCATCCGGATAAAGAAGTATTATTCAGTGATCTCAATTTCGCCATCAGTAAGGGGCAGAAACTGGGATTAGTCGGTAACAATGGGTGCGGTAAATCTACTTTGCTGCAAATTATTGCCGGACAACTTTCACCCTCTTCCGGTGTCATTGTCCGTCCGGACGACCTATATTATATCCCGCAACATTTCGGGCAATATGATTCATTGACTATCGCTCAAGCACTCCAGATAGAACGTAAGCAACAAGCCTTACATGCTATCCTGTCAGGAGATGCCTCAAACGAAAATTTCGTCATCCTGGATGATGACTGGAATATTGAAGAACGTTCCATTGCCGCTCTCGATTTATGGGGGCTAGGACAGTTTACTCTATCCTACCCGATGAATTTGCTTAGCGGCGGTGAAAAGACCCGCGTATTCCTGACAAGGATGGACATTCATCACCCATCTGTCGTACTTATGGATGAACCGACCAATCATCTCGATTCTTCCGGCAGACAACGTTTATATGACTGGATAGAGAAATATCGTTCCACCCTGTTAGTGGTAAGTCATGACCGTACTCTGCTCAATCTTCTCCCCGAAATTTGCGAACTGGAGAAGCATCAAATCAATTATTATGGCGGAAATTACGAATTCTACAAAGAACAAAAAACGCTGATACAGGAAGCATTGCAACAACGTATTGAAGAAAAAGAAAAGGCACTACGTATTGCCCGTAAAGTGGCTCACGAAACGGCCGAACGCAGAGACAAACAGAATGTACGCGGCGAAAAGAGTAATATAAAAAAAGGAGTTCCACGCATTGTATTAAACGCACTCCAAGGGAAATCCGAGAAGAGCACTAGTAAACTGACTGGCGTCCATCAGGAGAAAGCCGAGAAGTTAACAAATGAACGTAACCAGCTTCGAGGTTCGCTCTCTCCGACTGCGGCATTAAAAACCGACTTCAACAGTTCCTCGCTTCATACCGGGAAAATATTAGTGACAGCAAAAGAGATTAACTTCAGTTATCATTCCAATTCGGTTAACAATGATATTCTGACGAATAATGAAATAAATTCGTCTGACACAGGTTATCTTCCCAATCCGAATAGCAATGATATTCAGGAAAATAGTATCTCAAAACAACAGCTTTGGCAAGCTCCTGTCAGCTTTCAGCTAAAGAGCGGAGACCGCTTCCGTATAGAAGGAGCCAACGGTAGCGGGAAAACAACTCTATTGAAATTAATCACCGGCCAACTTCAACCACAGGAAGGAACCCTGACACGGAGGGACTTTAGCTATGTCTATTTGAATCAAGAGTATTCGATCATTGACGACCGGAACAGTATTCTTGAACAGGCTTACGCTTTCAACAGCCGGAATCTGCCGGAGCATGAAATAAAGATTATTCTGAACCGTTACTTGTTTCCTGCATTCGAATGGGACAAATCCTGCCGGAAACTTAGTGGTGGTGAGAAAATGCGTCTCGCTTTCTGCTGTCTGATGATTAGTAACAATACCCCTGATATGTTTATCCTGGATGAACCTACCAACAATTTGGACATACAAAGTATTGAAATTATCACTGCTACTATCAAAAATTATGCAGGTACTGTGATAGCAATCTCACACGACAATTATTTTATTCAGGAAATTGGTGTCGAACAATGCATTTTATTGAGTTAGTCTATTGATATTTTATCCAGGGCAACCGCACCAAAATTTAATTCATATCCGCACAGTTTTGAATAAAATAATGGAGTATTCTGGAAACGTTGTGGTAAATCTGAAAAAGATGATTGAGTTTTTAAGATTCCCCGTTATCTTTTTATTATAAGATATGGGTCCAGGGTGAGGGGTGGTGAGGGTAGATTTATAACTTTCGTATTTTTTTTGAGGATAAAAAAGGAGATAGTATAGAAAATAAAATAATAAAAGGTTATAAATCTACCCTCACACCCCTCACCCTGGACCCATTCATTAGCGCACCGTTTAACTCGTTTCTGCACAGTTATGAATCAAATTTTGGTGCGGTTGCCCTGTATTTTATCTGATAAGTCTAAATATCAATCTAGTTTTTTATAACTTCGCAGCGCGAAGATCAAGAATTAGAATTAAAATGAATCAGACAGCACAATCATGGTGGTTTATCTTTTACAAAGACCAACTGCTTCTTGAGAAAAAAGAGGATGGTATATATACCGTCCCATGTGGAGAAAGCTCTCCTATTGTTATTAAAGAAAAAACAACCGTACACAATATCACTACACTGGAAGGGAGAAACTGCAAGGCTTTCTCCCTCTCCTCTCCCATTGAAGAATCGGAGCAATGGATCATGATAGGGCTTCGTGCCTCCTATGAATATCTTCCTTTGTCTCATTATCAGACAGCAGGAAAAGCACATGAGATTCTGCATTGGGATAGAAACAGCCGCTTTTGTTCCGCCTGCGGCACGCCTATGGAACAGAAAGAATCTATCATGAAGCGTTGTCCGAAATGTGGCCGGGAAGTATATCCTTCCATTTCCACAGCGATTCTTGTATTAGTGAGAAAAAAAGATTCACTACTCTTAGTGCATGCCCGCAATTTTAAAGGAACATTCAACAGTCTCGTTGCCGGATTTCTGGAAACCGGAGAAACGCTAGAAGAATGTGTAGCACGTGAAGTGAAAGAAGAAACCGGACTGGATGTAAAAAATATCACTTATTTCGGTAATCAGCCCTGGCCTTATCCCAGCGGACTAATGGTCGGCTTTATTGCTGATTATGCCGGAGGGGAAATCAACCTCCAAGATGAAGAATTGAGTTCGGGAGACTTTTATACAAGAGACAATTTACCCGAACTTCCCAGAAAACTTAGCCTTGCCCGAAAGATGATTGATTGGTGGATAGAGCATCCAAATGAATAAATCAAACATGGAAAATATCATCAAAGGAATCCGACAGTATTATCCGGTATCCGACAGTTCTTTGGAAGTACTCTTCAGTTATATGAAGAAAATGGAGCTTCCCAAAAAACATTTACTGATACACGGTGGAGTACTAGACCGCCACGTCTACTTTATTGAAAAAGGATTTTGTAGGTCCTATTGTTTACGTGACGGAGAAGAAATCACGATCTGGTTTTCACGCGAAGGTGATATTACCTTTGCCATGAAAGATTTATATCATAATCAACCGGGATACGAATATGTAGAATTACTGGAAGATTGTGAACTATATGCCATACGTATTGAAGATTTAAATCAGATTTATGAAACTAATATAGAAATTGCCAACTGGGGACGTGTCATTCATCAGGAATGTTTGTTGTACATGGATATTCACCATATCAACCGATTGTATCTTCCGGCTAAAGAACGTTATGAACAACTTTTACGTGAGCAACCCGATGTCATTCACCGTGCCCAATTGGGATATATAGCCTCCTTTCTAGGCATGACTCCCCAACATCTTAGCCGCCTACGCTCCGAATCTTGAATCTTTTTAATCTATGTGAATTTTTATATCACAAGAAAGCAGTACTTTTGTCAGCGAATACAAAAAAACTGATAAGTATCGTGATTAACACATTAACTTCTTTACGAATATTATTTGCCTTGATGGTATTCGGGGCACATTGTTATGTTCTGGATCCGAGCTTCGACACACACTTCTTTAAAGAAGGATTTGTTGGAGTCAGCTTTTTTTCATCCTTAGTGGCTTCATTATTACCTATAATTATGAAGAAAAGTTATTGGAAAAGACCACCACCAAACGTACTTTTTGGGTAGCACGCATTGCCCGCATTTACCCCCTCCATCTACTTACTCTATTAATTGCCGCATGTATAGGAGGGTATGTTCAATACAACGATACGACAGACTGGATAAAACACTTCGCCGCTTCCACTTTTTTATTGCAACCGTTCTTCCCTTCTGCAGATTATTTTTTCTCATTCAATAGTCCTTCGTGGAGTCTGGGCTGCGAACAGTTATTTTATTTCTGTTTCCCCCTCATCATTCCTTTCTTAAATAGTAAACGGAATCTATGTATCACTCTTTTCATCTGCCTGCTGGTTATGCTGACAGGTATGCATCTGACTGCTGAAGAACAAATTAAAGCATACTGGTATGTAAATCCAATCACCCGCCTGCCGGACTTTTTTGTAGGTGTTTTACTTTATCAGTTTTATCGGTCGATATTCAACAAAAAGATTTCTTATTCCACCGGAACACTATTAGAAATAGGAGTAGTCATTTTATTTTTTGTTTTCTATTTTTGTGCCGCAGACATTCCCAAAGTATACCGCTATTCTTGTTACTACTGGCTACCCGTTTCTTTGGTGATACTTATCTTTGCCTTACAAAGAGGGTATATATCCCGGTTACTATCCAATCGGGTCTTAGTGATAGGAGGAGAAATCAGTTATAGTTTCTATCTGATACATTTATTTATTATACTCACATACCTCCAAATGGCTACTCTGTATCAATGGCACATACATTGGATGATAAGTGTCCCCGTCATTTTTTGCATCACTATTGCACTTAGCTTACTTTCTTATTATTATTTTGAAAAGCCTGCCAATAGATGGGTAAAACGAATACTAACTAAAAAACAATCATAAATTAGCCCCATGGAATTATCAACAAAAACACCCCGAATTGAAGTAGTAGATGCTCTTAGAGGATTTGCTGTAATGGCCATCCTTCTGGTTCATAACCTGGAGCATTTCATTTTCCCCGTATATCCGGAAAGTTCTCCTGAATGGCTCACCATTTTGGATGCCGGAGTATTTAATGCGACATTTTCACTGCTTGCCGGAAAGTCTTATGCCATATTCGCTCTGCTTTTCGGATTCACTTTCTATATCCAGTCGCACAACCAGCAGTTGAAAGGAAAAGATTTTGGTTACCGCTTTTTATGGAGAATGATATTGCTGGCAGGATTCGCCACTTTGAATGCCGCTTTCTTCCCGGCAGGAGATGTCCTGCTTCTGTTTGTTGTAGTCAGTCTTGTACTATTTATCGTACGTAAATGGAGTGACAAAGCGATTCTAATCACCGCCATCTTGTTTTCACTGCAACCGATTGAATGGTTTCATTATATAATGAGCCTTTTCAATCCTGCCTATACCCTACCCGATTTGAATGTCGGAGCCATGTATGCTGAAGTAGCGGAATACACCAAAGCCGGAAGCTTTTGGGATTTTCTGATAGGTAATGTTACGCTGGGACAGAAAGCAAGTCTGTTTTGGGCTATCGGTGCCGGACGTTTCTTGCAGACTGCCGGACTTTTCCTGTTTGGCTTATATATCGGACGCAAAGAATTGTTCGTTACTACCGAATCTCATTTGAAGTTCTGGATGAAAGCACTTATTATTGCAGCTATCAGTTTCGCGCCACTGTATTCTCTGAAAGAACAGATCATGCAAAGTGACAGCAGTTTAATTCAGCAAACGGTAGGTACTGCCTTTGATATGTGGCAGAAATTTGCATTTACGATTGTACTTGTTGCTTCTTTCGTGTTGCTTTATCAGAAGGATCAGTTCAAGAAAACTGTATCTAATCTGCGATTCTACGGAAAAATGAGCTTGACCAATTATATTTCTCAATCTATTTTGGGAGCCATTATCTATTTCCCATTCGGATTCTATCTTGCTCCTTACTGTGGATATACTCTTAGCCTGATTATCGGTATTATTCTTTTCCTGGCGCAAGTTCGGTTCTGCAAATGGTGGCTGTCTAAACATAAACAAGGACCATTGGAAACAATATGGCATAAATGGACTTGGATAGGCACGAAGAAATAACAGAAAAAAAGAAATAGCACTGACTGAAAAATAGACTAAGAAAGCAGGCCACGAAATACACATAACTACAAACGAACAACTTACGAATATGAAACTGAACGTATCACTCTAAAGCATCAACAAAACATGTGTATCCGCAGCCTGCGGGTTGAAATTGAGATGATGTCAATACAACAAGATTCTCGCAAGAAGGATTAGCAAGTGGACTTAAAGAATGCAAAGGAAATGAAAGAACTGTGCCAAGTTGGGGAAAAAGCCCGAAAATAGACAGAATCAGGGCTATGTATAGAGAAAAAGAAGCGCCTCCATAATCTTCGAAAAGACCATGGAGGCGCTATTTAGTATTTATCTTTCGTTATCTATATCTGAAATTTCAGAAGAAACAAAATCAGATACCCAATGATTTCTTCACTGCTTCAATCTTTTCCATTGCAGCAGATTCGGCAGAAGCATAACAATTGCGGCAACCCATTTCACCCTGAACTTCCATATAGAACTTAATCTTAGGTTCTGTACCTGAAGGACGAACGGAAACTTTGCTACCGTCTTCAGTGAAATATTGAAGTACGTTAGATGGTTCCGGCATATCGATTGCAGTTACGTTACCTTTATCATCTGTCTGTTTCAGTGTCTTATAATCTTTGCTCAAGATCACTTTAGAGCCACCCAATTCTTTCGGAGGATTGGCACGGAAGTTCTCCATCATAGCTTTGATTTCTTCTGCACCACTCTTACCCGGTTTCACTACGTTTACAGTAAACTCTTTAGAGAATCCGTATTCTACGTAGATATCCAGCAACAACTGATACAAGGATTTTCCATTATCTTTTGCCCATGCAGCAACTTCAGCAATCAAACAGCAAGCTGATACGGCATCTTTATCGCGAACGAAATCTTCGGCAAGGAATCCGTAGCTTTCTTCACCGCCACCGATATATTTCTGTTTGCCTTCACGCAGACGGATTTCACGGGCAATCCATTTAAATCCGGTGTAGCAGTCAAGCATTTCGATATTGTTCTTATCTGCGATTTTCTTGATTAGTTCAGTTGTAACGATTGTCTTCACGCAGAACTCGCCACCTTTAATCTTACCCAGTTGTTTGTACTGTGTCAGAATATAATAAAGGTACATCATACAAGTCTGGTTACCGTTAATCAGTACCCATTCGCCTTTATCATCCTTACAAGCAATACCCACACGGTCAGCATCCGGGTCGGAAGCCATAACGAGGTCAGCATCAATTTCTTTGGCAAGGTTTACAGCCATAGAAAGAGCTTCCGCGTTTTCCGGGTTCGGAGATACGACAGTCGGGAAGTTACCGTCCTTAATCATCTGTTCGGGCACAGTAAATATGTTTTCGAATCCCCACATTTTCAATGCACGAGGAATCAACATCATACCTGTACCATGAATCGGAGTATAGACAATCTTCATGTCTTTGTGACGGGCGATAGCTGCCGGATCAATAGAAACAGTTTTCACCATATCCAGATAAACCTTATCGATGTCTTCACCGATAATCTGAATCAAATCCGGATTTCCCTGGAATTTGATATCGGCAGCAGAAGCAATTGCATTTACTTCGTCGATGATACCCTTATCGTGTGGAGCCAATACCTGTGCACCATCGTCCCAATATGCCTTGTAACCGTTGTATTCCTTCGGATTGTGAGAAGCAGTCAGAATGATACCGCTCTGGCAACCGAGGTGACGGATGGCGAAAGACATTTCCGGTGTCGGACGCATGTCGTCAAACAGATATACTTTGATACCATTGGCAGAGAAAATATTAGCAGAAGTTTCCGCAAACAAACGGCTGTTGTTACGGCAGTCGTGACCTACTACTACAGAAATCTGCGGCAGATCCTTGAAGTTCTTCTTCAGATAATTGGAAAGTCCTTGAGTGGCAGCACCTACTGTATAAATGTTCATACGGTTGCTACCTACCCCCATGATACCGCGCAAACCGCCTGTACCAAATTCCAAATCCTTATAGAAAGCTTCAATTAGTTCGGTTTTATCATCGTTTTCCAACATACGTTTCACTTCAGCCTGAGTTTCAGCATCATAAGCTGGGGTCAGCCATTTTTCGGCTTTCTCAGTGACCTGTTTAATTAGTTCCTGATTTTCCATTTCGATTGTTATTTATTGGTTAATGAATTATTCATTGCTATTTTCTTGAGCACACAAATGTAAAATAATAAGTTTACAATTCCTAGTTATTTAATGGATAATTATCGATTATCCATTAAATAACTATTTCACTAAATATCTGTCACCGGTTTGTTTCACATACTCCTGCAAAAACTCTTTCGGGTATCCGGGACGAAGCACTCCTGCAGGTTGTCCGATAGAATTACGTTCAAACTGCCCGTCTTTCATACGCTTCACTACCCCATCGTTGTACTTTACAATCAGGAACGTACCCAATTGCTTCCAAGTATCAAAAGTACTTTGAGCTGTCATGTTAGTATAATTTGTCAGGAAATTGATTGCTGCATCCTTATCCTTTTCCAATAGTTTGACTGCCATTTCTTCAATACCAGCCTGTGCTGTGTTGAATGTGCTTTCCATCTCTTTCTGTGTTTCCCGCACATCCCCAATCATCAGATCATAACGCGGATAAACCATATTGGACACCCAATTGAAAATCCAGAAAGCAGAATTCCATGAGAACGTAATGTAGTCGGCACCATCCACACGTGTATAACATACCGGCACCTTAGTAGCGCAACAATAAACAGGAGTAAATACAGTCATATTCGCATCATCCACACCAAACCAAAGTACTCCCCCTACCGGATCCGGCATATGAGCACGCATCTGTGCAACAAATACAAAACCGCTCTGTTGAGTAGAGATAGGACGTTCATTGAAATATTCTTTATCATCGACTTTAAAGTTCAGAGGAGAAAGGCGATAGGGTGTTTTATAAGGACCGGCTCCAAAATCATTGGAGATATCAAGCGGAGTACCTTCGTAATGATCGCGCATCATATTTTTCACATCCTGCACGGATAATTTCTGCTTCGGCTTAACGAAAAGCGGCATCGGAGTATCGGTTTTTCCTTCGATATAAGGAAGATATTCATTTCCTCTATCAGTGAATTTGTTGAAATAACTCCATACACGAGCTTCACAAAAGCGACGTGCACCAAAATCAAGAGGGGCATAAGCCAATGAAAAACTAAAATCCTTGTTTACTCCATTAAAATATCCCTTCTCACGGGCAAAAGAAACGACATCCGGAGAGTACCTACAGTTTTCCTTATCATTCATATCAAACTGATGAATGCGCGCTTGATTAGCATGAGCCGAGATACAATCGTCCGGCACACGGACAGCTACCCAAACCGCTCCGCGAATGCCGGGACCTTTACCAATCATCTCCATAATCCATACTTCGTTCGGATCGGCAATGGTAAAAGATTCACCCCCACTATAATATCCATATTCCTGTACCAGATCAGTCATAATTTTTATGGCTTCGCGAGCAGTACGCGAACGTTGCAATCCAATATAAATCAAACTTCCATAATCAATAATACCCGTAGAATCCGTCAACTCGGGACGACCGCCGAAAGTAGTTTCCCCAATAGTGACCTGATATTCATTCATATTGCCAACCACATTATAAGTCTGACGAGCCTGCTCGATTTCTCCCAGATATTTACCGGTGTCCCATTCGTACACTTTCAACATGGTCCCTTTCGGATACGTAGCTGCCGGATAATGATAAAGTTCTCCGAATAAGCCATACGAGTCGGCTGAATAGGAAACAATGGTCGAACCATCAGCGGACGCATTTTTTCCGACAATCAAATTAGTACAGGCGAAAGTATTCGCCACAGCCGTCATCCATACGGCAAAACACAAAATAATACTTCTCTTCATAATATATCATTCATTTTTTATAATTACCAGACAAAACTTTCACGGGCAATACTCGTATTCCCGCAATGATCGACAACCGTAAATTCAACAGTATGTTTTCTCCCTTTCTTCACACGCTTCGGATCAAGTTTGCATTCCCAATAAGACTTTACAATATTAGGCCGTCCGAAAAGTGCATATTTTCCGTCAATCGTTCCCCGATAAGAAGCAATGCCACTTCCTTTATCTTTCAACCGATAGACTATCTTTCCATTCCTTCCCCACTGATTCTTATTGACAGGGATAATTTCCGGTGGAACCGTATCAACAGCGACAGTATAAGTCCCCAATTCACGAATAGACGTCTTCATGTATCCGTCTTCGTATTTTCCTCCTACACTGTACTTACTTCCTTTCGGAGTAACCCGTGCCACATAATACTTGGCCGTATCAGCAACCGTTTTCCTACGCAGTCCGATACGGAGTTCACAACCCGCATGAAGCGGAATGGATTTATCATTAATCTGATAGGTGAACGCCACTGCCCCACTATCGGCTTTTACCTGATAATTGAGCGGAGTATTTTTATATAACATTCCTTTCGGAACCACCAGGCTCAATCCCGGTTCTTGCAGATAATTGGTTTTATCCCAAGTAAAGAAATACTTTTCCCGATAATCGAAAGGTTCAATCGGCTGCTTTCGCCCACGCACGACAAAGCTATATTTTGAAGTATTTCCAAAAGCGTCTTTCAAAGTATACAGAAATTGATAATCCCTCTTTTCGTCAATCGTGACCAGACCGCGATTTTCATTTGAGGCTTTCAGCAAACGCAACGTATTTCCCGGATCGATAAAAGATTTCATATATTGCCCGTACGTCCACGAATTGATCATCCGGTTTTCCTCTTGAGAGAAACGGTCTACTGTACTACGGAACACCTCATTACCATCCACCGTAAGAATAACGGAATATACTCCGTAATGGTTGTTTACGCCATCCATGTAATCGTATGCCTTAATGCCCGTACCTATCACCCCCCACGCCTCCACCGGACGTTCGCTATTCGGGAGTATCGTTTTTATCTCTTGTTTTCCGTCTACCACTCCCTCACCGGGCTGCGGAAAAAACATAATACCATCAGCTTTCGGAGCACGTGTATCCTTTATTTTTGATTTAAAGAAAGGCATAGGATCTATATAATCTCCCGATTCCGTTTCAAACATATCCAAATGAAGATGCGGACCGAAAGAATATCCGGTATTCCCGCTCCAAGCTATCTGCTGTCCGCTTTTTACCGGATATTCATCCGGTTCGGGAATAATCTCAACCTCCCAGCTCTCATTCCCATATTGAAGTTCCTCCACCCTTTCGGCAATGGGAGAAATAAAACCGCTCAAATGCCGGTTAATAGTAGAATATCCATTATGATAGCAGACATCAAGCACATACCCCGAACCGTTAGTCACCCGAATACGCGAGATATAACCATCGGCAAGGGCACGAACCGGTTTGCCGACCACACCTCCTGTTTTAAAATCCAACCCGCCATGAAAGTGGTTGGAACGAATTTCACCGAAATTTCCGCTCAATGTAAGAGGAAAATCAAAAGGGGGTATAAAAGTCGCTTGCTTTTTTTCCTGCCCATAACCTCCGATGCAGCCAGCCAACATCAAAGCAGTGATATATTGTTTTATCATTCCATTCTCTTTTTTACTTCCGGCAAATGTACACTATTCCAACTAAATTACGAAATATCCAGAAAGAATGATGCAATAAGAGACTAGTTAATAATTCTTTTATTATTAGATTCATTATTGGCTTAAATCCATTATATTTGTATTTTTGTATCCGTTTTTTAATTATAATTAAATATAAAGAACTCAATGAGAATGTATGTAAGAGTAATGGCAGCGGTCATTGCATGTATATTGCTGAGTGGAGAAGCCCTTTCGGCATTTGCAATTACCCCCGCTACAGAAAATCTGAGTTGGTTTAAGAAGAAAAAGAAAAAACCAGAAGAGAGAGAAGAGAAGAGTAAAAGTGACTACGAGAAACTAGTGGAAGGCAGCAAAACGACAAAAGGAATGTTTGCTGTACATCAAAAGAAAAATGATTTCTATTTTGAAATTCCTACCGCACTTTTAGGACGCGATTTATTGGTTGTCAATAAACTGCAACGGGTTCCAGCCGAATTGAATGAGGCAGGTGTGAATCGTGGAGTAAACTACGAGAATCAGATGGTTTGCATGGAATGGAACAAAGCAAGTGGCAAACTGATGTTCCGCCAACAACGCCCGTTACCTCTTGCGCCCCGCACTGACGCCATTTTCCGTTCGGTACAAGATAATTTTATTTCTCCATTGATTGCCGCATTCAAAATCGAAGCTGTCAATGCCGATTCTACTGCATTGGTAATCAAAGTGAATGATATTTATGACGGCACGGAAACCAGTATCAATAATGTGTTTACCAATATCAACCTGGGCACATCGGCTATCAAAAATTTATCACGTATCCTGTCTATCAAATCTTTCTCAAACAATGTCGTGGCAACTTCCGAGCTGACAACCAGAGTGACAGAAGGAACTACAACAGTGTATGTGACAGTGGAAGTCAGTTCTTCCATTCTTTTATTACCCGAAACGCCGATGATGGGACGTTTTGATAATCAGAAAGTCGGATACTTCACCAACCCTTTATTGAACTTTAGCGACGCCCAACAAGGAACGGACAAGACACAATACATTACCCGTTGGCGCATGGAGCCGAAACCGGAAGACCGTGAAGCCTATCTAAAAGGACAGATTGTGGAGCCTGCCAAACCAATCGTATTTTATATTGATAACTCAACTCCCTACCAATGGCGTTCGTACATCAAAAAAGGAATCGAAGATTGGCAGGTCGCTTTTGAAAAAGCCGGTTTCAAAAATGCGATTATCGCCAAAGAAATAACGGACAGTATGCATGTAGACATGGATGATGTCAATTACTCCGTGCTGACATACGCTGCTTCGGAAAAGAAAAACGCAATGGGACCTTCTCTTCTGGACCCTCGCTCCGGAGAGATTCTGGAAGCGGATATCATGTGGTGGCACAACGTGCTTTCTATGGTACGTGAATGGATTACGGTACAGACCGGAACCGTTTGCCCCGAAGCACGCAAAGTACAACTGCCTGATGACTTGATGGGAGACGCCATCCGGTTCGTTGCCTGCCACGAAGTAGGACACTCATTGGGGTTACGTCATAACATGATGGGATCGTGGGCTTTCCCGACGGATTCATTGCGTTCCGAAACATTCACTGCCAGAATGAATTCTACTGCTTCATCCATTATGGATTATGCACGCTTCAACTATATCGCCCAACCGGGAGACGGTGTGAAGGTTCTTTCTCCACACATCGGTCCATACGATATGTTCGCTATCGAATACGGTTACCGTTGGTATGGGAAAAATACTCCGGAAGAAGAAAAAGCTCTCTTATTTAACTTTTTGAGCAAACACACCGACCGCCTCTATAAATATAGCGAAGCACAAGATGTTCGTGACGCAGTAGATCCGCGCGCACAAAATGAAGATTTAGGTGACGACCCGGTTCGTTCCTCCCTACTGGGTATTGAAAACCTGAAACGTATTGTGCCACAGATTCTCCAATGGACTACAACCGGAGAAAAGGGACAGACTTATGAAGAAGCGTCACGCCTTTATTATGCTGTCATCAATCAGTGGAACAACTACTTATATCATGTACTCGCCAACATCGGTGGTATTTATATCGAAAATACAACTGTAGGAGATGGCATCAAGACCTATACATTCGTAGAAAAAGAGAAGCAGCAGGCCGCACTTAAGTTCCTGTTGAATGAGGTATTGACCTATCCTAAATGGTTGTTTGACACGGAAGTGGGACAGTACACCTATCTTCTGCGTAATACTCCGGTGGGAAAACAGGAGAACGCTCCTACTCAGATTCTCAAAAATGCACAGGCTTACATTCTTTGGGATTTACTGGGCAACAATCGCTTGATGCGTATGATTGAAAATGAGTCCGTCAATGGGAAAAAAGCCTTTACGGTAGTAGAACTGATGGATGGACTTCATAAAAATATTTTTGGAGTTACCGAACGGGGAGATGTCCCCAATGTCATGGAACGTTCTTTACAAAAGAATTTCCTTGATGCATTGCTGACAGCCGCAGCAGAACCCGAAGCAGTAAAAATCAACAAAAAGATTGCCGATGAGCACTTCTTGCTTGACCATGCCACTCCGTTCTGTAGTTGTTATGCAGCTGAACAACGGGCACTTCGCCAGGAAGACCGCATGGGAGCTCCACGTGTGCTCAACTTCTACGGTAGCCAGCTTAACCGCATCTCAGATGCAATCTCAGTAAAGCGCGGTGAGTTGTTACGTATCAAGAAACTGTTGCAGAATCGTCTCGGAACTTCCGATACGGCTACACGCTACCATTATGAAGATATGATTTTACGAATTAACACAGCTCTAGGAGTCAAATAAAACAAATCAATCACTAAACATTTACAATTAATGAGAAAAAGACATCTTTGTATTTTGATATGCCTTTTCGCCAACGCATTGTTTTTTGCCAATGCAGCAAATCGCACTATCACCGGAATCGTAATCTCCGGTGAAGATAATGAGCCACTCATCGGCGCCTCAGTTTACGTATCAGCCGATGAACTGAAAAAAGCCGGAGTACCACAAACATCTCTAGGTACGATTACAGATATAGACGGAAAGTTTTCCTTGTCTGTCCCGGAAAAAGTAACCCGGATTCATTGTAGCTACATCGGTTTTGAAGAACAAAGTGTACCATTACAGTCTGGAAAAGAAAATTACCATATTGTACTTCAAGCCTCATCACATACATTAGGGGACGTAGTAGTAACTGGTTATCAAGAGTTGGAACGCCGCAAACTGACCGCCTCCATTGCCAAAGTAGATGTTACAGATGCAATGGTAGGTGCCGCAAAAAGTATCGACCAGGCATTAGCCGGACAAATAGCCGGTGTATCCGTTACGACAACCTCCGGTGCTCCGGGTGCCCCCGCACGTATCCGTATTCGTGGTACAGCGTCGTTAAACGGAACGCAAGACCCACTGTGGGTGTTGGACGGAATTCCATTGGAAGGGACGGATATTCCGGACTTAGACAGTGATACGGATAATGATATTGTAAATATAGGACAATCATCAATTGCCGGAATCAGTCCGTACGACATTGAAAGTATTACAATTTTGAAAGACGCTGCTGCAACAGCCATTTACGGTGCACGCGCAGCAAACGGTGTAATTGTAATTACTACCAAAAGAGGACGCACAGGTAAACCTATAGTCAATTTCAACACAAGATTGAGTTATACGCCCAATTTGAATACTTCGCGATTGAATCTATTAAATTCCGAACAGAAAGTCAATTTGGAATTGGAATTGATGAAAGAACCAGATGACATATTCACTGCCCATCCTTTTTATCGCAAGGGAGGAGTCGCTTCTGTCTTAAGGCAATACAATTTATTTGAAACTTACCAACAGCAAGGATGGGACGGATTAAGCAGTGAGGCTCAAAACGCTATCAACCGATTGAAAACAATTAATACTGATTGGAACGACCTCTTGTTCAGAAGTGCATTTACCCAAGAATACAATTTCAGTATTTCAGGAGGTAGCGAAAAAACCACCTATTACAATTCATTAAGTTACTCTAAAGAAAATGGTAATGTACCAGGTGTTGATATGAGCCGTTTTAACCTGACAAGCAAAACCTCTTATCAGGTAAACCGAATGCTAAAAATCGGTGCTTCCATATTTGCCAACCGACGGAAGAACCAAGATTTTGTAAGTGACAAATACGGTTACTCAAATCCAATTTATTATTCGCGTGTGGCAAACCCATATCAGGAAATATACGATGCGGAAAATAACTATATCTACGACTACGATATCCGCTCAACAAGTGATAACGAACCGGACCCCAAACGAGGGTTCAATATCCTTGAAGAACGTAACAATACGAGTAAAGAGACAGTGACAACTGCTATCAATTCGATCTTCAATGTTGATTTACGTTTCAATGATCATTGGAAAGTGACTTCACAAGTCGGATTGCAATGGGAACAGTCTAAAGTTGAACAATATATCGGTCCAAACACATTCTCCATGCGTTATATGCGCGAAGAGAGCAAAGATGGAGAGAGCTATATTATTCCGGAAGGAGGAATGCATAAAGTAAGCAACTCCACTACCTCGCAAATCACTTGGAAGATACAAGGCGAATGGAACCAGACTTTCAAAGATATCCATGAGGTACAAATTATGGGTGGTTCGGAAATACGCAAAAACTGGTATGATGCACTTGCATCCACCGCTTACGGTTATGATCCTAAGACACTCACAACAAAGCCACTTAACATTGACCCGAGAGACGCTGACGATTATCCGCTGCACATAAAATCTTATACAGAAAACGCTTTTGCATCTTTCTATGCTAACGGTTCCTATACACTTATGAAACGCTACACATTAGGAGCAAGCGTACGTATGGATGGCTCCGATCTATTCGGGGTAGACAAGAAGTACCGTTTCTTACCCATTTACTCTATCAGTGGATTATGGAGAATCTCCAATGAGGCATTCTTGAAACCGGCTAATCAATGGATGGATAATTTAGCTTTGAGATTATCCTACGGTCTGCAAGGTAATATTGATAAAAATACTTCTCCTTTCTTACTCGGTAATTATAGTAACCAAACAGTAATTGATAAAAATGAGACAATTATAACCATCGGTTCAGCTCCCAACGACAAACTACGTTGGGAAAAGACTGCGTCTTACAATGCCGGAATAGATCTCTCCGTACTCAAATCAGCCATCAATCTCAGTATAGACTATTATTACAGAAGGGGAAGTGACCTTATCGGCTACAAGGACTTGCCTTTGGAAAACGGCTTCTCCTCACAAGCAATCAATTGGGCCAGCATGGAGAACAAAGGAGTAGAAATAAACCTACAAACCCGTAATATAACAACTAAGGATTTTTCTTGGTACACTACATTCAATTTTGCTTATAACAACAACAAAGTACTTAAAGATCATAAAAAGGAAAACAGCCCGACTCCAGGACTGGAAGGTTACCCAGTAGGTACTATTTTTGCAATCAAAAGCAAGGTTGATCCGGAAACAGGACGCATACTTATCTATCCAAAAGGAAGCGATGAAGCTGTTACTGTTGAAAAATTATTCGAAATGGTAGACCTAACCGGAGGACTTGGAGGCTTTTATGAGTATGATGCGACTGCAGAATTCCAACAAAGCCTATACGAATATGCCGGAACAAATGACGCTCCCTACACAGGTGGTTTAATCAATACATTCAACTACCGCAATTGGGAATTGAATCTCAACTTTTCATATTACTTTGGTGCACATGTGCGTACAAATCCTTCTTACGATGTTGTCGGATTTGACCCCGGACATAATACAAATCAGGATATCCTTGAACGCTGGACACCCGAAAACCATAGTGGAAAGTTTCCGGCTTTACTCACAAAAAATAATTATCCTGCCGATTATGCACTTTTCGGTGATCTGCCTGCCATTTATAAGAACCTTGACTTATGGGTAAAACGTCTCAACTATGTACGCCTACAGAATATAAGACTAGCATATAAGTTACCGCAAGAATGGCTCCGTAAAATCAACATCAACGGAGCGACTGTTGCTGTAGAAGGACGTAATCTATTAGTTTTTGGCTCTAGTTATAAAAACTATATGGACCCGGAATCAATGAGCAATCTCTATTCCACTCCGGTGCCCAAATCAGTAACATTCAACCTCAGTCTTAATTTTTAAGTAATTCTCCAATATGAAAAGAATAAAATCAATATACAGATTTCTTGTATTGACAGGTTGCATTGTCATGACATCATGCAGTAACTACCTTGACATACAGCCTGTCGGAAAAGTCATCCCCAACACTCTAGAAGAATATAGAGCATTGATGACTACGGCATACTCAAAAGACCTTTTGGACAGGAGTGTTTGTGATATGCGTACAAAAGACATCACCGTAAAAAAAGACAACATAGACCAAAATAATTACGGTGATATAGAAAAATGGATAAACAATAGTACATCTGCCAGAGAATTCGGCTGGCTAGATTATTATGAAAATATATATTATGCCAATGCCATCATCGACAAGCAAGATGAAATAACGGAAGGAAGCGAACAGGACATCAACCAATTGGTGGGAGAAGCCTATTTAATGAGAGGATATATGCACTTCCTTTTGGTCAACTTCTACGGGCAACCTTACACTAAAGAGGGTGCACCGAAGACAAAATCCATTCCATTGAAACTAACCCTCGACCTTGAAGAGATTCCATCACGCAATACAGTAGAAGAAGTGTATACTTCTATTCTTGAGGACATAGAAAGCGCACGAAATCTCATTACAAAAAAAGAATGGGAATTAGGTTATAATTACAGGTTCAACACTCTTTCCGTAGATGCTTTTGAAGCACGGGTACGCCTTTACAAAGGAGAATGGCAACTTGCATACGATGCAGCAGAACGTGTCTTAAAACAAAAAGCGACACTCGAAGATTACAATAATCCGGATGCCAAAGCCAATTTATATACCTCTGTTGAATCAATTACTGCGTATGAGAGAATTTATGAGCCAACCAGCACATTAGATGCATCAAAAGCTACACAATCATTTGTAGATATGTTTAGTGAAGGAGATTTACGCCCTATAAGATATTTCGGAGAAAAGGACAATGAAGTTGATTATTATCCCATAATTAAAACAAACGGAAGTGTAGATTATAAATGTAGTTTCCGTGTCGGTGAACTTTACTTGAATTCTGCAGAAGCAGCTGCCCGTCTAGGTCATTTACCAGAAGCTAGAAACCGCTTATTACAATTAATGGAAAAGAGATATAATCCGGAAAAATATGAGCTGAAAAAGAATGAGATAAATAAGATGGAACAAGAGATTCTAATTTCTGAAATATTGGATGAACGTGCCCGCGAATTGGCATTCGAAGGTCATCGCTGGTTTGACTTACGCCGTACTACCCGTCCGAGAATAGAAAAAACTTTATATAGCGGACAGACCATCATTTTGGAACAGAATGACGAACGCTATACCTTACGCATTCCTCAAAGTGCTATTGAAGCTAATCCGAATCTCTCCAATTAGAGTTGTTCTGATATTCACTATAAACTCCCTTTGCAAACTCATCAGCAAAGGGAGTTTTTTCATTGTATCATATTTATTCTGCTATTTCAAATTATTATTGAAGAACTGTTCTATCTTATCGAATGGGATTACTTGCAGATTATCGTACAAATCTACATGATTGGCTCCGGGAATAATCAATAATCCCTTATTGTCACCTTTCAGTTTCTTGAACGCATCCTCACTAAAGTAGCGGGAATGAGCCTTTTCTCCGTGAATCATCAGCACTGCACTACGTATCTCGTCGCTATAGGACAGAATAGGCATATTGATAAACGAAAGCGAAGAAGTCTTATTCCAACCATCATTAGAATTGAGTGAACGTTTATGGTAACCGCGTTCGGCCTTGTAATAGTCGTAATATTCTTTCACAAATTGTGGAGCATCATCCGGTAATGGATCAATCACCCCTCCGGCAAGTGTATAAGAACCATCGCGGTAGTCTTCGGTTCTCTGAGCATTGAGTTGCTTGCGTAATTCATAACGGGCGGCAGCATCCATTATATCATTGTAACCATTAGCATTCACACGGCTCATGTCATACATCGTAACCGTTACTGTTGCTTTGATTCGAGTATCGATAGCCGCCGCATTGAGTGCCATACCACCCCAACCGCAAATACCGAGTATACCGATACGATCCGTATCCACATCGTCACGGTTGGCAAGATAATCCACCGCTGCACTGAAATCTTCCGTATTAATATCCGGTGAAGCCACATAACGAGGCTCACCACCACTCTCACCTGTATAAGACGGATCGAAAGCAATCGTCAAGAATCCCCTTTCTGCCAGCGTTTGAGCATACAGTCCCGAAGATTGTTCTTTCACCGCACCAAACGGGCCGCTAATGGCGATTGCCGACAATTTACCTTCTGCATTTTTGGGGATATACAAGTCAGCAGCAAGCGTGATACCATAACGGTTGTGAAAAGTAACTTTCGAGTGACGTACTTTATCGTTTTCGGGAAACGTCTTGTCCCACTCTTGAATCAGGTTTAATTTCTTTTCCGTAAACTTATTATTTCTGTCAGAAAGATTACCTGCAGACAACAGCTTGCCTGCAATACAAAGACATACTGTCATTACTACACGAGAAAAGTTCAATGTTCGTCTCATACATTCTATTATTTATGTTATCAATCATTTTTCTATTCCCTTTTAGGAATGTTGCAAAATTAGATAGATTTATGCCTAACCCCAGTAGACAAATTACTGATACTACATCTCAATCATAACCTGAATTACAGATTTTATAATACTGACGAAAGCTGTAAGTAAGGTGGAATCCGTAACTGAGGTTATATAATCCGTAATTAAGGTTGTTAGAATGACAGAATTATCCCGTATTTTTGTAAACGATATACAACGGAAGTGCTTTTAAAACATTAAACAGCAATAATTATGAACAAGATATTCAACTTGGGCAGTGTAGACCAATACAATAAATTATACGGCCTTGAAACTTTGAATCCGTTGGTCAGTGTGATCAATTTAAATAAAGCCACCCGGCAGATGAATTATGCACACTGGCATTATGGTATCTATGCACTTTACCTGAAACTCGAAAAAGCGTGTGACATCAGATATGGGCGGCAAAATTATGATTATCAAGAAGGAACCATTGTATGTTTTGCTCCCGGACAGGATGCGGAAACGACATTGATCACAGATCGCGTGCAAGTGAATGCGCTTGGCATACTTTTTCATCCGGATTTATTACTAGGAACATCACTTGGCAAGACAATCAAGAAATACACGTTCTTCTCGTATGAAGTAAACGAAGCCCTTCATCTTTCTGAAGAGGAACGGAATATTATTATGGATTGCCTGAGAATCATCCGCCTTGAACTAGAGCACGGAGTGGATAAGCATAGTAAAACATTGCTCGTAAACTATATAGAACTGCTCCTTAACTACTGTATGCGTTTCTATGAACGACAATTCGTCACCCGCAGTAAAGCGAACCATGATGTGTTGACACGTTTCGAGCAATTACTTGACAACTACTTTTCAGGAACTTTTGCAGAACAAAACGGCTTACCTACTGTCAAATATTTCGCTGACAAAATATGCCTTTCCCCCAATTACTTCGGCGATATGGTAAAGAAAGAAACCGGCAGGACACCACAGGAACATATTCAGGAAAAAGTAATCGAAATGGCAAAGGAACGTATGATCGGCACAGAAGATACAGTCAGCCAGATTGCCTACTCATTGGGATTCCAGTACCCGCAGCATTTTTGCCGCCTGTTCAAAAAACGGGTAGGATGTACTCCTAACGAATACCGTATACAGAATAATCTGTGAAAAGAATATGAAACAGAAAAATACATTGGACTTAAATACCGTACATGAATGCAATCGTTGTCTGGACTGCAAAACATTGCATCCTCAGGTGAGTCTTATTAATTTAGAGAATCCGTGCCTGGAGCAGGATACTGTCAAGTTCGAGTTCTACGCTATCTTACTGATAGAAGACTGTCCGGACGAATGTTCATGTTGCGGCCGGAAGTATTATGATTATTCCAATGCGACAATGGTCTTTCTTAAGCCGGGTGAAGTTTTCCGAATGAGCAAGGAAAAGACCTTACCCAGCAAAGGCTTTTTGCTGGTGTTTCATCCGGACTTGCTGTTTCAGACCACATTGAAGAACCATATCAATAATTACACCTTCTTCCACTACCACAAAGAAGAGGCATTGCATCTATCACAACGTGAAACAGAGAAAGTCACCTGCTGTCTATGGAATATAGAGGAAGAACTGCATCATTCGATTGATACACATAGCAGGACTATCCTTTCACGGCATATCGAACTATTACTGGATTACTGCACTCGTTACTACGAACGTCAGTTTATCACCCGTGAAAACAAGAATAAGACAATTCTTAGAAAAATGGAACAGTTGCTTGAAAATTATATAGAGTTGGGGAAATTACAAAATGGCAAACTCCCTACACCCGACTATCTGGCGGAAAGGCTCAATCTTTCTCCTGTTTATTTTACAGACCTGCTGAAATTTGAAACAGGCAAGACTTTGGAACAGTATTTCCAACTCAAACGATTGGAGACTGCCAAACGAATGCTGATGAAATACGGTGCCACACCCACTACCGTTTCCCGTCAATTAGGCTATCCGAATGTACAGCATTTCAGCCTTATATTCAAGAAAATAACAGGTATGTCACCAAGTGATTATCCCAAACAGGTGAATTAAAACTACTCTTTTTTCATATTTATCCTCCAAAAGCATTGTTATTCAACAAGAAAACAATACCTTTGTTTCCACTTATTACGATTAATAACGTAGAAGCGTTTAGAATATTATCTCTGTTCAGAATCTGGTAAATTCATTAACGGTGGGATAATGGCAACTAAGCGTTCACGTCTTTGTTATATGCAAGAGCGTGGACTCTGTTGTTCATTCACCGTTAGGCTTACCAGAGCCCTGAACAGGATGAACTAACGACGTCCACGCTTCTTTTGTATATATACGGTATCCGGACGCATACTACCACAACAAACAATCGTAAAATGAACAACATTATTACAAAGTTCTTTGCATCTTTATTAGCCTACAGGGTAGCTAATAAGAAAAAGCGTTTTTCGGCAATCGGTCATTTCTCTGAGGGATTAGCTCCGGCCAGAGGTAAAATACAATGGGGATACATAAACAAAGAAAATCAAGAAATACTTCCTTTTAAATACGATATAGCAGAACCCTTTTATAACAACATAGCCCGAGCGGGTCTCTATGGAAAAAGCATGAAAATCAATAAGCAGGGCAGCGAATGTCTGTAACCAACCACTCCGGCATTCATTTCATCTCAGCCTACAGCCTTCTGCCTTAACGCTCATTTTCACCACAGATTACACGGATTTACACAGATAATAGATATTGATATATTAAAATCTAATCTGAGAAAATCCGTGTAAATCTGTGGTGAATTATGATACAGCCTTTACTAGAAATATTTCTTCTCCGCCGCCCGTTGCCAAGCCTCCACCAATTCTGTCATGACTTCCGATACTGACTGTCTGCGGGATATAATGGCGGATACTTGACCGATCTCCAGCTCACCCTCTTCCAAATCACCTTCGAATATGCCTTTCTTGGCACGACCGCGTCCGAGCAAAATTCTTAATTCTTCGGGAGTAGCACCACTATCCTCCGCTTCCTCCACAGCTTCCCGAAAAGCATTCTTCACCAAACGTGTCGGAGCCAGTTTCTTCAACAGCAATTTCGTGTCTCCTTCACCCAAACTCAAACAATAGTCTTTGAATACCGGACTGGCAGAGCTTTCTTCCGTCAGGGCAAAACGGGTTCCGATCTGCACCCCCTCGGCTCCCAACACCATAGCTGCTAGAATACCTTCACCCGTACCGATACCGCCTGCCGCAATCAACGGCAATGTAGTAGCTTCACGCACGGCTGGAATCAGACAGAAAGTCGTTGTTTCCTCACGTCCATTGTGCCCGCCGGCTTCAAAACCTTCGGCAACTACCGCATCCACTCCCGCTTCCTCACATTTCACTGCAAAACGGGAAGAAGAAACGACATGAATCACCGTAATGCCACGTTCTTTCAACCATCCTGTCCACGTTTTCGGGTTTCCTGCAGAAGTAAAGACAATCTTTACTCCTTCCTCCACCACAATATTCATTATTTCTTCTATCTGAGGATACATCAAAGGAATGTTCACCCCAAAAGGAAATTTCGTTGCCACACGGCATTTACGGATATGCTCGCGCAAAGTCTCCGGATGCATTGAACCGGCACCGATCAGTCCTAAGCCACCCGCGTTACTCACTGCGGAAGCCAGTCGCCAACCGCTACACCAAACCATACCACCTTGAATAATGGGATACCGGATCCCTAGAAGAGAAGTTATTCTGTTCATAATAAATAATGTATCAATACATTTATATAACGATTTTACCGGGTAATCTGTTCGATAGGTTTATTTATCAACACGGTAGTTGAATCTCCGTAAGTTTTCAACACTTCTAACGTGCGGATACGGTTATCTCTTCCTGTTTTGTTCCAGAATTCTTTCGTAAAGGCAGCCATCAAATCAAGCCCGCTAATAGTTCCGCCACAAACTGAGACATCCTCCCCTATCCGTATTTCATTCGCTTTCCGGCTACGTGTCCGGTTCGTATAGAATCTCTGCCGACACAGTTCGTAGAAAGAATCTCCCCGCCATGTATTCTTGTTCACTCTGATCTTTTTCTGATAAACAGGATCCCAGTTATAGCGGGTATTTGCCTTATACGGCATAAGAGTCAACACAACTTTCGGTTTAGGCAGTGCTTCGGGAAGCGACTCATCGGGCAACATCCAACGCTTTTCCTCCGACATACGGGGAGTACCCACCGCACCACCGAAATCAATCTGCTTGACCGCCTTCGGATTCAGCTTCAGTTCTTCACTGCCCTCCAACAACTTTTGCAGTTTGAGCGAATCTTGCGCAGACCATTGGGCATAGCATACCCCTGTCAGCAGCAGTGAGACTGCCGATATAAATAAACGTTTCCTCATTTTTTATTGTTTTTTATCTTCCGAAGGCTCTCTCCTTTTTACCACCAACGATAGCCTGTTCCACAAAGTGGCTCATCGTGACACGGGTCAATCGTCCACCGGGTTTTAGGATATTGCCGTTCCTCCCACCAGCTACGGTAACAGGCAGCTGCATCGAGCACTTCCTCATCGGTCAGGAAATAGATGGCCTCATAATTTTCAGCATTTGCCAGCACCATCTTGCAGCCTAACGACGGAGGTGTACCTTGACGGATATACTCAATCACCCAAAGCATGCACTCACCCAAACGGATCTTACCATTGTTCGTATTATAGACCGACGGGAACGAAGGAATAATTGTCAGATCTTCCGCATATTTCAAAAGTTCGGGAATATCCTCCTCCATGAAATGAGGCACTTCCACCACTCCTTTATCATTCTTCATTTTATATGTACCCGCCTTCAATTGTTTCACAAAGAGATCAACATCCGGATTGTTATAATCCATTTCTTCGCTACTGCATCCCGCAAAAGATACAATCAGGCAAACAGCCATCCACAGCATTAATAGTGTTTTTTTCATTTTCATAAGGGTTAATACGTCATGCGAAGTCCGCAGAGCAAGTTAAAGTTAGTCGGCCGCTTCGTGCGTACCGTAGCCAGTTTCGAATCGGTACTGAAATGATGCGAAACACCGGGCTCGGCAAAAACCGCAAGCCGGTCATTAATCTTATAATTGATTCCAATACCGGCAGTTACCGCCAATTGGACAGGTTCTTCCTTAAAACTGTTATCCGACGCACCGGCTATACATTTATCCGCCACTCCGCCTACGGTAGCATAAAGGTCTACTTTCTTCGTATCTACCAGTGTCACGTTTACCCGCACGGGTATACCCAGATAATGTAAATGCTGTCCGACCGAACGAAGATTTGAATAAAGCAGTCCGGTTTCTATCCCCAGATAGTCGTTCAACTTTCGTTCTACTGTTACTCCTGCGGAAACAGGTATCTTGTAAGTACCGTCCTCTGCCGGAAGCGCCATGCCTACTTGAGCTTTCACAGCCCAGCAACGTTTCTTCATTATTTTCTCCGAAGTCACAGGTAAATCCGCCCGTTCTTCCTCCCGGCCGACAGAAGTTTCCGTATTTCCATTCGCTGCCTGCCAATAACCACTATGGCGTTCGTTACCGTAAGGGCGCTCATGCCCTGTAGCCGTGGACGAGAAAGAGAACGACATCGAGAAAGTAAAGGCAAGCGAGTCCTCATCTTCCGTATATTGCGACAACATTCCGAATGACTGAGGAGCCGGTTTCTGCAATACCGGTTCTACCGGCAGCGGCAGTTGATTGACACGTATCCCGTCTCCATCCATCTGCCCTCCATTCGTCGCGGCTATCTTGGTAAACGCTTCCTCCATCTCTTCTTTAGGTGAGAAATACAGGAAAGTGGCCGACGAAGCTGCCAGAACAAGCAGTACGGACGCCACAGCCGCCACACGGAAAAGCAGGAGCCGACGACGATGTTGACAAGCCACAGGAATATCCTGCGAAAGCTCTTCCCAAAAACCATCCCGTACATTCATCCCGGTATCAGCGAGACGTGCGCGAAACAGATCGGTTATTTCATCATTTTCTTTCTTCATGGTTCCTATACTCTTTAATTCTTTTTGCTAACAAATATTTGGCCCGGTGTAACTGCGAAGTAGACGAATGCTCTTTAATATGAAGCAGCTTGGCTATCTCCTTGTGTGACTTCTCTTCAAACACATAAAGGTTGAAAACGGTTCGACAACCATCCGGCAATTCGGCAACAAATGTCATCAATTGCTCTTCGGAGATGCCTGCCCCTCCTCCCGAATCTGATATATCGGGGATATCGGGAAGTTGCTCTTCATGCACCACCAACTGATTTACCCGTTTCTCCCGCCGCAGGTAATCAAGTGCTTGAGTCACCATCACTCGGGTTATCCATGTACAGAGCGAAGACTCGCCCCGAAAGGAGAAATTGGTAAAAATCTTGATGAAACCGTCATGCAGTACATCGTGCGCCACATCCATATCACCCGTATAGCGGAAACATACCGCCAGCATTTGTTTGGAATAGAGGGTGTAAAGTTCCTTTCGGGCTGAATCCTTTCCTGCCCGACAGCCCTTTATCAGTTCTATCTCGTTTTCCAAAGTCAATTACCTTTTTAAAATCGGACGTATGTCTGCGTCGTTTTACTCATTAGACGCAAGAATTTGAGGAATGCTGCAATGGATATTGCTAAAAGAAGTTAAACAGATTCACCACAGAGGACACAGAGTACACAGAGGAATAATGATAGGAAATTCTTCCTATAAAGTAAGTTTAAATCCTCTGTGTACTCTGTGTCCTCTGTGGTGAAAAAAATCAGCACGCTTTGAAGCTCATGTCCAGTCCTTTCACGGAATGCGTCAAAGCCCCGACGGAGATAAAGTCAACGCCACATTCGGCATAATCACGAAGAGTATCAAAGGTGATACCGCCGGAAGATTCGGTTTCATACTTGCCAGCCACCATTTCTACTGCCTTTTTAGTCATTTCGGGAGTGAAGTTGTCGAACATGATACGGTCTACACCACCTAAATCAAGCACTTGTTGCAGTTCGTCGAAGTTGCGGACTTCTATTTCTATCTTCAGTTCTTTACCTTTTTCCTTGCAGTATTCTTTGGCACGGGTGATGGCCTTGTCGATACCTCCGGCAAAATCCACATGATTGTCTTTCAACAGAATCATGTCGAACAACCCGATACGATGATTTACGCCACCGCCAATCTTTACTGCCATCTTTTCAAGGATACGCATACCGGGAGTTGTCTTACGGGTATCCAATACGCGGGTATGAGTGCCTTCAAGTTTCTTCGCATATTTGCGTGTCATGGTCGCGATACCGCTCATGCGCTGCATCACGTTCAACATCAGGCGTTCGGTTTGAAGCAAGGACTGCACCTTACCTTCCACCACCATTGCCACATCACCCGGCTTCACCTCCGCACCGTCATTGATAAACACTTCGACTTTCATCGTCGGGTCGAAACGATTGAAGATTTCTTTAGCCACTTCGATACCGGCCAGCACACCGACTTCCTTGATAAGCAATTTTGATTTTCCCATTGCCGTAGCGGGAATACATGACAGGGTGGTATGGTCACCATCACCTATATCTTCTGCAAAAGCAAGATCGATCAGTTTGTCGATCAGTTCTTTTTCCTTATTCATTGATTTTGTCAATTCTTATTTGGTGTATTAAACATTTATCCTGTACTTTTTTCAGAAAGCAGTTCACACGAAAGTTTCCGTTCGTTGTGGCCAACGTACCGATAACGAAACTTGACTCGTCCCGCTTTCCCTGATGGTTCACTGTAAACCCATTGACTTTATTCTTCGTGAAGAAGTCTTGCATCACAGCGGTCGCTTTCTGTTTGTCAACGTTTGTCGAGCTACCTTGGAGCACCAGGTTTACCTTGTCCCCCATATACTTACTCAGCTCTTGTGAGCTTCCTCTTTTAAATGCCGTAATCACTCCTGCCGGTATCTCCTGCGCCATTAGCAACGAGAAGGAAAGAAGCAAAGCGGCCATTCCTACGAGCACTCGTTTTTTCATAAATACAAGCTTTTAAGTTGTAGTTTAAAGCCTTAAACTTTCAACTAATGATAGGCAAAGGTAAGCATTAATTGCAGAATAACATAAAAAATGCCTATTTTTGTGCAATTAAATACAATTGCAAAGATATGAAAACAACCTTGCTCGTCGTAGGACGAACCGTAGAACAGCATTATATTACAGCTATCAACGACTATATACAGCGTACGAAACGTTATATCACTTTTGATATGGAAGTGATCCCCGAACTGAAAAACACAAAAAGTCTTTCGATGGAGGTGCAGAAAGAAAAGGAAGGGGAGCTGATTCTGAAAGCCCTTCAACCGGGTGATGTGGTGGTGTTATTGGATGAGCACGGGAAAGAGATGCGTTCCCTTGAATTTGCCGATTATATGAAACGGAAAATGAATACGGTGAATAAACGACTGGTTTTCATTATCGGAGGACCGTATGGCTTTTCGGAAAAAGTATATCAAGCGGCACACGAAAAGATTTCAATGTCAAAGATGACTTTCTCGCACCAGATGATCCGACTGATATTCGTGGAGCAGATTTATCGAGCTATGACTATATTAAATGGAGGGCCGTATCATCACGAATAAAAACATAGCCTGTCATGTTAAAAGAGTCAATCTGTTTGGCTGATTTCAAATAAAACAGTTTCTTTGTAAAGAATATAATGGATAATATGCAAGAAAGCAAGGATTACATATCAAAACTATCCCACCACTTGTTTTGGGATATAGACATATCCAATGCAGACATGGACAAGACTATCGAACCCAATACTTTGGAATTGCTAAAAAAGCTTCCCCAATAAGTTGTAATAAAAGGGAAATATCATTTATCTCCCTTTTTCTTCCAAATACAATTTATCAGTTACTCCCGATTCATCAAACGATGTTCCGCCATCTGTTCGAACTTTGTTCCCGGACGACCGTAATTAGCATACGGATAAATGGAAATACCACCACGTGGAGTAAAGATTCCGGTTACTTCAATGTATTTGGGATTCATCAACTTTATCAAATCTTTCATTATAATATTCACACAATCTTCATGAAAGGCTCCATGATTACGGAAACTGAAAAGATAGAGTTTCAAGCTCTTGCTTTCTACCATTTTTATATCGGGAATGTAGCTGATACGTATTTCCGCAAAGTCCGGCTGTCCGGTAATAGGACACAGACTTGTGAACTCCGGGCAGTTGAAACGTACCCAATAATCATTTTCAGGATGCTTATTATCAAAGGCTTCCAATACTTCCGGAGCATAATCTTGCTTATACTCGGTTTTTCTTCCCAATAAGGAAAGCTGGTCTTTTAATTCAGTCATTGCACTTACTAGTTACGAGCTCTACACTAAACAAAAAACGTATTTTCTCTATCACCTATCACCATCAACTCCCAGCCCACGTTTGCTTTATCCTCATCTTACTTGTTACGGTGTGTTTCACGGCATGAAACAGAATGTTTCACACTGGAGAACAGATAGTTTCTTACGGCAGAACCAATAGTTTCAAGCGCCGGAAACTTTAGTTTCATGCCACTGAAACTTCAGTTTCTCACCGATGAAACAACAGTTTTCAAGCTGTTGAAACTAATTTAAACCACCGCTTATCGGACAAAACTACCGTAGATACAAAGCTTACTATCATTTGCTAGCCGGAGTTTACCGGTGACAACAGATGTGACAACAAAACTTCAAATTTAGCTGCTGTCACTGCTTGCTGTCACAAGATATACAATTTATAATCAATTGTTTATCTATAAGAATGTGACAGATGACAGCAAAAAATACATTTTAATCTCTGTGTAGAGATATTATTGATTCTTACTTTTTAAATACTTCTCCAATCCTTCCCGACGCAACTTACAAGCCGGACAATGTCCGCAGCCATCCCCTTGAACGCCATTATAGCACGTCAAAGTCTCGTTACGAATCAACTCCAACACACCCAGTTCGTCGGCCAAAGCCCATGTTTCCGCTTTATCAATCCACATCAAAGGAGTATGGATCACAAATTGTTCATCCATAGCCAAGTTCAACGTTACATTGAGAGACTTGATAAAGGAATCACGGCAATCGGGATAACCGCTGAAATCGGTTTGGGAAACCCCTGTTACCAAGTGGTTTATACCGCGTTCACGGGCATATACCGCTGCAATGCTCAGAAAAAACAGATTACGCCCCGGCACAAAAGTATTGGGAACAGTATCTGCGGACTTTTCCTGATCCATCACCATTGTAGTGTCAGTCAAAGAGTTATGTCCAAGTCGCCCGACAAAAGACACGTCCATCACATCAAATTCCACTTCCGCTTTCCGGGCTATCTCCCGTGCAAACTCCACTTCTTTCTGATGTTTCTGACCATACAGGAAACTCAGAGCATACACTTTCTTAAAGTTGCGTTTTGCCCAAAACAGACACGTAGTAGAGTCTTGCCCTCCACTGAACACAACCAATGCTGCTTCTCTATTCATAAATCTATCTTAAATATCTTTGATTTTCAGTACATTGTAGGATATATCGGTATCGTAAACATCGCTACCATCTATTTGCTTAATAGCTTTCACCACACGGATAGTTACCGGGAGGATAATCACTTCGTACATGGACTTCAGCACAATCTGAATACCCATCATAATAAGCAACTCTTTCCAAGCGATGATTCCTCCGAAAGCCACCGGGAAGAATATCAACGAATCCGCCGTTTCACCTACAACGGTTGACAAAATGGCACGAGCGGAAAAGTTACGCCCTTGACTGGCAATTTTCATTTTGCTCATCACATACGCATTGAGGAACGAGCCAACCAAGAAAGCCATCAGACTGGCAGCTACGATACGGGGAGCCATACCGAATACAAAATCGAAATGTTCTTCTCCTTCCCAAAAAGGGGCAGCCGGAATGGCTACGGCTATCAGCCCGAGAGTGACAACAAAGAAATTCATGGCAAAACCGCTCCAAATTATCAAGCGGGCTTTCTTGAATCCCCATACTTCGGCGATACAATCATTAATAATATAAGAAATTGGGAAAACCAACAATCCTGCAGTCACGGTCAGACTACCAATCTGGATTACTTTTGTCTCAAGAAGATTCGCCGCAATAAGGCATACATTAAATAAAATGCCCAGCAGCATAAAAGGTACGGATACTTTTTCTTTCATAATTCCTGTTTTTTACGTGGTGTTCTAGAATACACGACCGCTATTCACGGCATCATACTTTATTTTATCTTTCGGGGTGCAAAGATAGAAAATAAAACTGAAACAAGCGCATCAAGACTGCCGAATTCTATTATCCATATATAGAAAAACAGGCACACCACTCAAAATCAAGAACTTTGCTTTAAGCAGAGAAGTCTTTAAGTTCCTCCTTCAGCCGTTTGCGGATAAAGAATAAACGGCTCTTTACCGTTCCCATCGGCAACCCTAACTTGTCGGCAATCTCCCGATACTTAAATCCTGCCACAAACATCTGGAAAGGAACTTTCATTTCTTCCGGTATCGAATGTATCACACGATACAGATGTTTCATGTCATATGTAAATTCAAATCTATCCGCATCTTCATCTTCAATCTGATATTGTTGATTGATAGAATAATTATCATCCATGATATTCATTTCGCGAACAGTACGGCGATAGTTATTGACAAAAATGTTACGCATCAGTGTATACATCCACCCCTTCAGGTTCTTACTATACGTAAACTTCTCTTGATTATCTAATGCCTGCAACACACAATCCTGCACCAAATCATTGGCAGAATCACGGTCTGCCGTCAACTTATATGCAAAGCGATGTAAATCCGGCTGTATCGCTAATATTCCTTGAGTAAATTCTACTTTTTCCATCGTCGTATTTTCTTTATCTGATTACTACGGTACAAAGATCCGTCTTTTTAGAATGATTATAAATAGCAATTCTTCCGATTAGTTTGGCAATTTTTCCTTTGCCTCTCTCAACCATTTCTTTTTTTAGTTGTTCTTTGGGCATTCACCTAAAACTTAACTGATAATGAAAACTAGTTTCAAAATGGTAGCAATGCTACTGGGGATGGGAATTTTCCCCCTCTGTGCCAATGCGCAGAAAAAGGTAATTATCGAAGACGAGGAACCTAATTCCATCATGTTTATCTCCCGTGACAAAGCAGGAGACGAGATCATCCGGATTATGAACGACCGTTCGCAACTGCGTTTCCATGATCCGAATGCTCTCCGCTTCCTGCTGACTGACCAGAAAGGAAAATTCGCTTTAGGTATCGGAGGCTACGTCCGTGCGACAGCAGAATATGACTTTGGCGGTATCGTAGATGATGTGGATTTCTACCCGGCGTTGATCCCGCAACGTGGAAGCGGAAATTTCGCTAAAAATCAGTTTCAGATGGACATCACCACTTCTACCCTCTTCCTTAAATTGGTAGGACGTACGAAGCATCTCGGAGACTTTGTTGTCTATACTGCCGGAAACTTTCGTGGAGACGGGAAAACATTTGAATTACAAAATGCTTATGCACAATTTCTCGGTTTCACCATCGGTTACAGTTACGGTTCGTTCATGGACCTCGCCGCTCTCCCTCCCACTATCGACTTTGCGGGCCCTAACGGTTCAGCATTCTACCGTACTACACAATTAAGCTATATGTGCGATAAGTTGAAAAACTGGAAGTTCGGTGTCGCTATGGAAATGCCTTCGGTAGACGGTACAACCAACAGTAATGTTTCCATCAACACGCAACGTATGCCGGACTTTGCCACTTCCGCACAATATAACTGGAACAGCAGCAGCCATATCAAACTAAGCGCTATAATACGTAGCATGACTTATTCAAGTAATGTGTACGACAAAGCTTATTCCAAAACCGGATTCGGTTTGCAAGCGTCTACAACATTCAATGTCACAAAAAAATTACAGGCTTACGGACAGTTAAACTATGGCAAGGGAATCGGCTCTTATCTTAACGACTTGAGTAATCTGAATGTAGATATCGTCCCCGACCCGGACAATGAAGGTAAAATGCAGGTTCTTCCTATGTTAGGATGGTATGCAGGATTACAGTACAACTTCTGCCCAAGTTTCTTTGTTTCCGGAACGTACAGCCTGTCCAGACTATATTCCGAAAACGGATACCCAAGCGGAAATCCGGAATCATACCGTAAAGGCCAGTATCTTGTAGCCAATGCCTTCTGGAATGTCAGCAACAATATGCAGGTCGGAGTTGAATATCTGAGAGGGTGGCGTACCGATTTCAGCTCTTCAACCCGTCACGCGAACCGGTTAAATTTGCTGATGCAGTATTCTTTTTAAAAAACAAAAAGGGAGATAACAGATGAAAATGCTATCTCCCTTTCCTCATTATTAACTCAATTCCTGTTATAAAAAAGATCAGGTCAATTAGAATTTATAATCTACTCCCAATCCAAATACTTTATTAGTACGACTGTAAGTAGTAGCTGAAAGTCCAAGTGCACTCTCTGTCACTTTTTTATAATCTTTATAGTTTGTCCAAAAATAAGCGACGCTCATAGTCAAATGCTTCGTCATCTTGATTGCAGCACCAAAACCTAATGAGTAAGAGTCACAAGAAAAACTGATATCACTTTGAAAATCATCAGATAAGCCATAATCCGTGTTCTGAAAACCACCACTAATAGTCAACTGTTTCGTTACATCCCATTCTGCCCCTAGCAAAATTTCATGTGTACCATGCTTTAAATGATCTTGCTTATCATTTGCCATACCCGCATCTTTATCAAAGAAATGATGATATTCTACAGACGCACGAAGTGTAGGAAGAATCTCATAACCAACAGCAGCAGTCAATAAAGCCGGAATATCACTCGGGGTATTTACTCCATCTTTAAAATCAGCCAATGGATTCCCTTTATCCGGCATCACAATTCCATTCTGACGTACCTCAGCCATTTTAGTTTTATTCTCAAGATTTAGATTTGTCATAAACTCGTATTTCAGACCTATATTCCATTTTCCTAATTTTATGTCAGCACCCAAAATAGGAGTTATCCCCCATCCGGTTTGGTCGCAATCTAGTTCGATACCTGCTAATTCTTTTCCACCTATAGATGGCAGTTCACTATTTGCAGTCGCTGTCAAAAAGCCTTCATATCCACCGCTGAAATAATTCATACGCCCACCGGCAAAAACAGCTAACCAATCATTTATCTTGTATGACAAACCTAATTGTACACCATAAATAAATTGACTTCCATCCATAGCACTGTTAAGAGTATAAAGATCAGAGACAGCACCAGCTCCCACCAATTGTTGTAATCCTTTCAATTCGTCACTAGCAGCTAATCCTCCCATTATCATCGAGTCAAACATTCCTAAACCGTTATCAAACGAAGCTTTTCCACCACCACCGACAACAGCAAAACTACCAGAAATGGTCCAATCGCCTTTTTTATAAGCACCCTGAAAGCTAGGAATAAAAGGTGCGGAAGCCGTCCCCTTATAATAACGTCTATGTCCATCCTCTGGAAATAAAGGAAACGTCATATCTATATTACGTGTCTGATATGCACTTTGCCCATTCAGAGATAAATAAAGACCATCACTCGGCAAGAAAGCCAAACCGGCAGGGTTAGAATACACACCATCAATATCAATAGAAGCACCACGAGCCAACATTCTCAAAAAAGCCACATGTTGATTAGTATTTGTCAGAAGCCCTCCGGCAAAAGTTGGAATTGAAACGATTAACATCACAAATCCAATCAAGGAAATTTTTCTCATCTAAATCTTTTTTAAATTATTTCGGGCGCAAAGATATAACATTATTGCACATGAAATATATGTTTGTGCATTTATTTTCTATCACTCCCTATTTTAATTGAAAAAGCAAACTGTTTCTAATGAAACAATCTATATTTATCACTTAATAAAGTCCAAACAAATCAACCGGCTTTTACGTTTATATTATAAGTAAATTATAAAAGAATATTATGGCCTATACAATTGCATTTTTCGGCACAAAGCCTTATGACGAATCGTCGTTTAACGATAAAAACAAAGAGTTCGGATTTGAAATACGTTATTATAAAGGACATCTGAATAAGAACAATGTACTGCTGACACAAGGCGTAGATGCGGTCTGCATCTTTGTGAATGATGTCGCTGACGCAGAAGTCATCCGCATTATGGCAGAGAACGGAGTAAAATTGCTGGCACTGCGATGTGCGGGATTCAATAACGTAGATCTGAATGCGGCTGCTACTGCCGGAATCACCGTAGTACGTGTTCCTGCTTACTCTCCCTATGCCGTTGCCGAATACACCGTAGCTCTGATGTTATCATTGAACCGGAAAATCCCCCGTGCATCCTGGCGCACGAAAGACGGAAATTTCTCCCTTCATGGTTTGATGGGATTCGATATGCATGGAAAAACAGCCGGAATCATCGGTACGGGGAAAATAGCAAAAATCCTGATTCATATCCTAAAAGGTTTCGGAATGAATGTGTTGGCATACGATCTTTATCCGGATTATAACTTTGCCAGAGAAGAACAAATTGTCTACACTTCGTTGGACGAACTGTATCATAGTTCGGATATCATTTCTCTGCATTGCCCGCTTACTGAAGAAACAAAATATCTTATTAACGACTATTCTATCAGTAAAATGAAAGACGGTGTAATGATTATCAATACCGGTCGCGGACAGTTAATTCACACCAATGCACTGATTGAAGGCCTGAAAAACAAGAAAATCGGATCGGCAGGATTGGACGTCTACGAAGAAGAGAGCGAATACTTCTATGAAGACCAGTCCGACCGCATCATCGACGATGATGTGCTTGCCCGCTTGCTCTCGTTCAACAATGTTATCGTCACTTCGCATCAAGCCTTTTTCACACGTGAAGCAATGGAAAACATAGCTATAACAACTTTACAAAATATAAAAGATTTTATCAATCACAAGCCTCTGCTAAATGAAGTGAAGAGATAAACCTTTTATCCTCCCACTTTGTTTACGAAGCATATAAACAACAAGAAAAAGGAGTTATTTATGAAAAAAGTAATACATAGAGCTGATACAAGAGGGCATTCCCAATACGATTGGCTGGATAGTTATCACACCTTCAGTTTCGATGAATATTTCGATTCCAACCGTATCAATTTCGGTGCTCTTCGCGTATTGAATGATGACAAAGTGGCGCCCGGAGAAGGATTCCAGACACATCCTCACAAGAATATGGAAATTGTATCCATTCCTCTGAAAGGACATCTGCAACATGGAGACAGCAAGAAAAACAGCCGGATTATTACCGTCGGAGAAATCCAGACTATGAGTGCCGGAACCGGAATTTTCCATAGCGAAGTGAATGCCAGTCCCGTAGAACCGGTTGAGTTCCTGCAAATCTGGATTATGCCGAGAGAACGGAACACACGCCCCGTTTATCAGGATTTCAACATCAGTGAGCTGGAATGTCCCAACGAGCTGGCAGTCATCGTATCACCTGACGGCAGTACTCCCGCATCTCTTTTGCAAGACACCTGGTTCTCAATAGGCAAAGTAGAGGCCGACAAGAAACTGGGGTATCATATGCATCAAAGTCATGCAGGCGTATATATATTCCTCATTGAAGGAGAAATTGCAGTAGAAGGCGAAGTGCTGAAACGTCGTGACGGAATGGGGATCTACGAAACTAATAGTTTTGAATTGGAAACTTTGAAAGACTCGCATATTCTATTAATAGAAGTACCGATGTGAAAAATTACGGAAATATAGCCGATATCCGGCAAGAATATACTAAAAGCGGATTGCGGGAAAATGAACTTCCCAACGACCCGCTTTTGCTTTTCAGTCAGTGGTTGCAAGAAGCCATCGACGCAAAAGTAGATGAACCGACCGCTGTCATCGTTGGTACTGTATCTCCCGAAGGAAAGCCGTCCACACGTACCGTATTACTGAAGGGACTCCACGATGGTAAGTTCGTCTTTTACACAAATTACGAAAGCCGTAAAGGAAAACAATTGGCACAAAATCCATATATTTCCCTCTCTTTCGTATGGCATACACTCGAAAGGCAAGTACATATAGAAGGAATAGCAAGCAAAGTGACTCCGGAAGAGTCGGACGAATACTTCCGGAAACGCCCTTATAAGAGTCGGATCGGTGCACGCATTTCCCCGCAAAGCCAACCGATTTCAAGCAGAATGCAGTTAATACGCGCTTTCATCAAAGAGGCGGCACGTTGGATAGGGAAAGAAGTAGAAAGGCCTGATAATTGGGGCGGATATGCCGTTGTCCCTACCAGAATTGAGTTTTGGCAAGGACGGCCGAACCGTCTACATGACCGCTTCCTATATACGTTACAACTAAATGGAGAATGGGAAATCAGTCGTCTTGCTCCTTGATTTCGTCGATTTTCCTTGGCAACTTCAACTAGAATACTTAATATTGCAATCCTAAAATATTCAGCTTATGATACTGGATTATATATACCATAGCGGTTTCGCCATCGAAGCAGAAGGAGTAACCGTTATCATCGATTACTATAAAGATTCTTCCGAAACTGAAAATAATCGGGGAATCGTACATGATTACCTTTTACAAAGGCCGGGCAAATTGTACGTACTAGCTACACACTTCCACCCCGATCACTTTAACCGTGAAATATTAACATGGAAAGAGCAACGGCCCGATATTCAGTACATCTTTTCCAAAGATATTCTGAAATCACACCGTGCCAAAAGCGAAGACGCTTTCTTCATAAAAAAAGGAGAAGCGTACGAAGATGATACGATACGAATCGATGCATTCGGTTCGACGGATGTCGGCAGTTCATTTCTGCTTCACCTCCAAGGCTGGAGTATTTTCCATGCCGGTGATTTAAATAACTGGCATTGGAGCGAAGAATCTACCGAAGAAGAGATACGAAAAGCCAACGGTGATTTCCTTGCAGAAGTTAAATATTTAAAAGAAAAAGCGTCGAACATTGATTTAGTGCTGTTTCCGGTAGATCGAAGAATGGGAAAAGATTATATGAAAGGAGCAAAACAGTTCATCGAACAAATAAAAACTACTATATTTGTACCCATGCATTTCAGTGAAGATTATGAAGGCGGTAATGCACTTCGTAATTTTGCTGAAAATGCAGGTTGCCGTTTCGTCAACATCACCCATCGGGGCGAAAGTTTTGAGATTACCAAATAAACACATAATAATTATGAATAAATTTACAATTTTGTTTCTTACCCTGCTTCTTGCATTGCCGGTGGCAATGAAGGCAGAATCTGCAAAAGAAAAAAGAGACGACACCAGATACCTTACAGGAGCCGTTCCTGAAGTTGATGGTAAGGTCGTATTTTCCAAAGAATTTCAAATTCCGGGAATGAGTCAGGCGCAAATCTACGACACTATTATGAAATGGATGCAAGAACGCTTGAAAGAGAATAAGAATATTGAAAGTCGGGTAGTTTTCTCCGATGAAGCTAAAGGTACGGTTGCCGGTATCGGAGAGGAATGGATTGTTTTCAGTTCCAGTGCTTTGTCGTTAGACCGTACACTCATCAATTACCAGATTACCGTTACCTGCAAACCCGGTAACTGCCTGGTAGAATTGGAAAAAATCCGTTTTACTTACCGCGAAACAGAAAAATATAAGGCAGAAGAATGGATTACCGATAAATATGCACTTAATAAGACAAAGACCAAGTTGGTACGTGGTCTGGCTAAATGGCGTAGAAAAACGGTAGACTTCGCAGATGATATATTTATGGATGTAGCCGTCGCTTTCGGAGCACCGGATACCCGTCCTAAAGCCGAAAAGAAGAAAAAAGAGGAAGAGAAGACAACTCCGTCAATTGTCGCAGCCGCAGGTCCGATTATCATTGGCAACACAGATAAAAAGACCGATATAAAGGTGACGACTACTGAACCTGCCAATACAGTTCCTGCTGCTACTCTTACTCCCGCTACTCCGGTCGGTAAAGCTTCATCGGATATGCCGGGTTACGTAGAAATTGACTTGAAGCAAATTCCGGGTGAGGTATATGCTTTGATGGGAAGCGGCAAGCTGGTTATCAGTATCGGAAAGGACGAGTTTAACATGATCAATATGACTGCAAACGCCGGTGGTGCGTTGGGATATCAGTCCGGTAAGGCTGTAGCTTATTGTACTCTTTCCCCCGATCAGTCTTATGATGCCATAGAAAAAGCGGACAATTATACTCTGAAACTCTATGCTCCGAACCAAACAACTCCTTCGGCTGTTATAGAATGTAAGAAATTGCCTTCACAGACTACTCCACAAGCCGGACAACCCCGCACATACGTCGGAGAAATTGTGAAGCTCTTAATGAAAAAATAAGAAAATTACAACAATGGAAATAAAAAGTAAATTTGACCATTTCAATATCAATGTCACGGACTTGGAACGGAGTATTGCCTTTTATGAAAAAGCGCTCGGTTTGAAAGAGCACCATCGAAAAGAGGCTTCCGACGGTTCGTTCACGCTAGTTTACCTAACAGACAATGAAACAGGATTTCTTCTGGAACTGACATGGCTAAAAGATCATGCCGCTCCTTATGAACTTGGAGAGAATGAAAGTCATCTTTGTTTTCGGGTGTCCGGTGACTATGATGCCATCAGAGCTTATCATAAAGAAATGAATTGTGTATGTTTCGAGAATACAGCTATGGGGCTGTATTTCATCAATGACCCGGATGACTATTGGATTGAGATACTTCCACAAAAGTAAGTATATAAAAAAGACGGGGCAGGATAATTATCCTTCCCCTTCTTTTTTATGAGAGACTTATTTTTTATGTCGATTTGCCCTTTTTCTCCGGATATCCGCTTTCATCTTTGCGGCACCCGAACCATGCTGTCCACGAATATAGGTTGCCTTCTTCGCTTTCGTTTTCACCTTTTCCTCTTCTTTAGGCTTATCTTTCTTGCCTTTAAAGACGATTCCGCCCTGTATTGCTTCTTCTATACTCATACAATCATTTATTAATATTCACTTTTCCGGCTACAAATATAATCCTTTTCTACGGATTTATTTATCTTTGCCAACCAAAACAATACGTAACCACTAATGGCAACAACAATTCTTCCTGCAGAAAGGGATCCGATGGGAGCCGCTATTTATGATTATTTCAATCATCACAAAGCCGATCGCTTACGAGTATTTTCCTCTCAATTTGAGGAGGATGAAATTCCTGTCAAAGAGTTATTCCGTACGATTCAATCTATGCCCGCATTGGAACGCATAGCCTTAGAAATGGCTACAGGACGGATATTGGATGTAGGAGCAGGAAGTGGATGTCATGCCTTGGCCCTCCAAGCGATGGAAAAGGAGGTATGCGCCATTGATATTTCTCCGCTATCTGTCGAAGTAATGAAACAACGTGGGGTAAATGATGTTCGTCTTACCAATCTGTTTGACGAAACATTCGATGAGACGTTCGATACGATTTTAATGCTAATGAATGGTTCCGGCATTATCGGAAAACTAAACAATATGCCGGATTTCTTTCAACGAATGAAGCGCATGCTCCGTCCTAAAGGGTGTATACTGATGGATTCAAGCGACTTACGTTATCTTTTTGAAGAAGAAGACGGAAGTATAGTTATCGACTTGGCAGGAGATTATTACGGAGAAATTGATTTTCAGATGCAATATAAGGATATAAAAGGAGATACTTTCGACTGGTTATATGTAGATTTCCAAACACTTAACTTATATGCTTCCGAATACGGTTTCAAGGCTGAATTGGTAAAAGAAGGAAAACACTACGATTACCTCGTAAAACTCAGCCTTGCTTAGAAAACTCACAAAAACACGGGGTATGTCGTAATGAATCATAATCAGCGTAAATTTGCATTTCAACATACCCTCATTCCCCTTTTATAAATTCTCTATTTATTTCAGCATTTCATTAATCATTTGCACCAAAGAAGCAAATTCTTCTTCATTATACAAACGAGTTAGTTTTACTATTTTTCCCTCTTTATCTATCAATACGTTCCTTGTTATTCCAGAGTCGCGCAAAGCATACTTCGCAAAAATATCAGCTCCCGGATCTAATCCCAACGGATAAGTGATTCCGGTAGATTTGGCAAAAGCAAGGACTTTATCAAGTGGCTCATCACGGTCAATGCCAATCAATGCAAATTCCGCATTATCTTTATGCTTCAACCAAATATCTTTTTCTATGAACGGCATTTCTTTACGACAAACACCGCACCAACTTGCTGTAAACTGCAACATTACGACCTTGCCACGGAGAGAAGACAGACTCATTTGTTTTCCATCAGTCAGTGTGATTGTAAAATCCGGAGCTATCTCCCCTACCCGAACAATATATCCTGTACTATCTGCTTCCGAAGTCATTACATCAGCAATTATTTTTATACTATCTGCCGAAACCACAGTATCTGTCGCTCCTTTTTTCTGGCCGGAGCACGCCAATACACTTATGGCTAAGAAAGCCATACCACACACATTCATAATTTTCTTTTTCATCTTCGTATAATCATTAGTGAGATTGCAAATATAAAAAAAGTACATGACGTATTTGCATTTTTAAAATAAATTCATACCTTTGCACCCGCAAAAGAAAATAACGCCTCTTTAGCTCAGTTGGCCAGAGCACGTGATTTGTAATCTCGGGGTCGTTGGTTCGAATCCGACAAGAGGCTCTTCAAAGTAAAAAGCTGTTTATCATACCGATAAGCAGCTTTTTTCAATTAAAGAAAATTCTTTTCTAGTTTTTTGGCTTTCGGAATATAACCAAGCTAACAGCTATCAAAATCAGGATAATCCCGATAGCACTGTTGACAGTGAAAAACTCCTCAAATACAAAAACACCGATCACGACGGCTGTCAACGGTTCCATAGCACCCAAAATAGATGTCAAAGTAGGCCCTGCATACTTTATTGCCTGTACTAAAGTGATATTGGAAATAGCCGTAGCCGGTAATGCAAGTCCTAGAATAATCAGCCATATATATCCGTCTGTTACCAAACGAAAACCGGAAGTGGTAAAAGCACCTATCAGATAAAAAAGAGTTCCCAGCCCCATGACATAGCAAGTCAATACAGTAGAATTAATTCTCACAGCTCGTGTGGTCCGCACTCCGATTATATACCCCGCATATGAGAATACAGAAACACAAGCTGCCACTAAGCCAACCATCGCATTACCATTATTTGCGGCCAACTCTCCTAACGAAAGCAGAGCCGCACCTAACAAAGATATCAAAACAGCAAATAGCACCCAAAGCGACTTCTTCTCCCGAAAGAAAAACATCATTGCAAGAGCAACCACCAACGGATACATAAAATGAATGGTGGAAGCCACACCACTGGCTATATTCTGATAGGCAATAATCAGACTGAATGAAGTGATCGCCCGCAATAGGCTTAAGCCAAAGACAACTTTGAAGTCTTTTACGGATAAGCGGAAGTTACACCCGGAAAATAAGCCTAACACAGTCAGCACAATTGACGCTACCCCCCAACGATAGGAAAGTACTTCAAAAGCTGAAAATCCAATCATTAACAAAGTGACGGAAAAGAACGGAGCTAGCCCAAAAGTGGAGGAAGATACTGCCGCATAGAGTATACCTTTTATGCGATTCATGAGGTTTTTAACTATTCTGTTTTAATCGTTTATTTACAACTACAAAGATAGACTGATATTTCTTTAAGTGCAAAGATAAAATGGAAAGATTGACTTTATTTTCTTCTTGATGGCATGATAGACAGTATTGTTTATTTTCCTATATTTGCGACGACTAATATAGGAAAAATGAACTTAAGATGCAATATGCAAACGAACTTTACGATCAGAACAGCCCGACAATCCGACAGTGTTGAGCTAAGAGATTTGTACAAAAATACCGTACTTATAATAAACAGACGTGATTATTCACAGGAAGAAGTTGAAGACTGGGCTTCATGCGGAAATGATCTTTCTAAAATAAAGAAAATGATAGAAACCCATTACTTTATTGTTGCCGTCGACCAGCAATTACAAGTCGTAGGTTTCTCTTCTATCACTTCACAAGGATATCTACATTCAATGTTCGTTCACAAAGACTTTCAAGGTAAAGGCATTGCGACTATACTTTTGAAAGAAATAGAACGATATGCTATTGAACAGGGAATGGAACGAATTACATCAGAAGTGAGTTTAACTGCCCGCCCATTCTTCGAAAGACAAGGGTATACTGTGGAAAAGGAGCAGAAACGACAGGCTAATAAATTAAGTCTGACTAATTTTTGGATGCAAAAGACCTTGAATACTTAAAAAAACAAAGAAGGACTAGAAATTACCTTCTAATCCTTCCCAATTTTGGAGGTTCCTGGCGGATTCGAACCGCCGTACACGGTTTTGCAGACCGCTGACTAAGCCACTCATCCAAGGAACCGTCTTTTCTCGTTTGCGGTTGCAAAGGTAGTACAAATTTTGAAACTACCAACTATCCACAGCAATTTTTCTTTGTACTTTTTTTCTTTACACCGCACTCCTTTCTTTTCTTTTCCATCATATCCTTTAGTTCACAGCCACTTACACAACTGTCACAAGGATTTCCACTATCTCGCGTACGACGAAAAAAAGTATAAATACCATATACCAATCGGACAATGCAGAGTACAACCAGTACCCCCACTACCCATTCTTGCCAATTATTCATACAAACAACCCTCCAATCTGACAAACAGTAAATGACACAATCCATGCCAATACCGTAGTATAGCAAGCTGCAAAAAGCGCCCATTTCCAACTTCCGGATTCCTGTTTGATAGCTGCCAATGCCGCAATACATGGAAAGTAAATCAAAACAAACAGCATATAGCAGAATGCAACCAACGGTGTTATCGGAATCCGTTCAGCCAAACTAACCTCATCAGCCTCCGGATCATCCACATATAAAACCCCCAAAGTACTTACCACCAACTCTTTCGCTCCTACCCCCGAAATCAGACCGATACCCAGTTTCCAATCAAACCCCATAGGCTTAATCACCGGTTCTATCGCACGCCCAAGCTGACCTATATATGAATTTTCTTGCTGTTCGGCTACCGTCTTATACGCATCATGATTCGGATAGTATCCCAGAAACCAAATGATAATAGAAGCAATCATAATAATTCCCCCCATCTTTTTCAAATATTGCGCCCCTTTCTCCCATGTATGACGGAAGATAGATTTTGCTGTCGGCATCCGGTACGGAGGAAGCTCCATCACAAACGGAGTATCGTCCCCTTTCACCAAAAACTTACTAAACAGTCTCGCTAACAAGACCGCCAAAAATATACCTATTGCATAAATACTCAACAAGACCAGACTCGCATTGTTCGGAAAAAATGCTCCTACCAATAATAAATAGATAGGCAGACGAGCACTACAAGACATCAACGGATTAACCAACATAGTAATAAGCCGACTTTTTCGATTCTCTATCGTACGGGAAGCCATAATAGCGGGCACGTTACATCCGAACCCCATAATGAGCGGAATAAACGATTTGCCATGCAGCCCCATTTTATGCATGATCTTATCCATTATAAATGCAGCACGTGCCATATATCCGGAGTCCTCCATCAACGATATACAGAAATACAGAATCAAGATGTTCGGCAGAAAAACAATCACACCTCCTACTCCGCCAACGATACCGTCAACCAGCATATCTTTCAATGGCCCTTCAGACATATTATTACGAATCAAACCACCAATCTGCTCAACCAGCCATTCAATCCCCATCATAGGATATTCACCGAGTACAAATGTCCCTTCAAACATCAAATACATAAACAGGAAGAAAATAGGATACCCCCAAATACGGTGAGTAACGATAGCATCCAACACTTTGGTCGTCTGCGCCTGTTCTAAATGATTATCAGTAAACGTTTCTTTCAATGCACCACTGATGAAACCGTATTTCGCATCTGTTATGGCAGACTCACAATCTTCATTCATCGTGCTCTGTATGCGTTTCACCATCTTATCACGAATACCAACAATGCTTTCAGCATTCGGCAAAGTACGTACAAAACGTTCTATATCCGGATCATTCTCCAATAACTTAATAGAAAGAAAACGAGTAGAATATTTATGACGAATGTATTCATTTTTTGATACTTCCTCTTTCACAGCCTCAATAGCCCTCTCCAAATCGGGACCATGATTAATATGAATATGGCGAAAGACGCGTCCGGTCTTCCGATGTTCCCGCACATAATCTTCGAGATGTTCCTCTTCATGGTGTTTCCGGTCTTCCAAAGAATCATGCCATTCAGTCAAATCTTTGAGAACTTCCGGATTCATATTTCCGTGTTTATCAAAGAAGTCGACTCCCTCATAAAGATTTATAACGACATGAAACAAGGTATCCAATCCACGATTTTTTTTACTGACAGTAGGCACCATAGGCACTCCGAACAATTTACTCAATAAACGATAGTCCAATGTATTTCCACTGTTCTCCAATTCATCATAAATATTCAAAGCCACGACCATGCGGACATTCATATCAATCAATTGGGTAGTCAGATATAAATTCCGTTCCAAATTGGAAGAGTCCACCACATTAATAATGACATCCGGAGTTTCGTCGATAATATGGCGACGAACATAAATTTCTTCGGGTGTATAAGCAGATAAAGAGTATGTTCCCGGTAAATCAACGATCCGGAAATGATAACCTTCGAAATCAAAATACCCTTCTTTGGCGTCCACGGTCACACCACTATAATTTCCCACATGCTCGTGAGCACCGGAAGCTAAATTAAATAAAGAAGTCTTGCCACTGTTTGGATTGCCGACCAAAGCGACATTAATGGTACGGCGTTTACCCAGCGCCAGCCGTTTCATGTCTTCTTCTTTTACAGAAATATCCTCAGGCAGTCCCTCGTGGTAAATAGTCTCTTCAGCCAATTTCTTAGCCTCTTCTTCACTGACCACCTCAATCATTTCGGCTTCCTGACGACGAAGAGAAATTTCATAACCTAGAACTTTATATTTAATGGGATCTCTTAATGGAGCATTCAACAGCACTTCAACCGTTTTTCCCTTGATGAAGCCCATCTCCACAATACGTTTACGAAAACCACCGTGCCCCAATACTTTAACGATGACACCTTTTTCGCCTGTTTCTAATTCGGACAAACGCATAACTCTCAAAATTTTCGGCAAAGATAATTCATAACTTTGGAGCACGCAAATTATTTAGATTGTTTTTAAATAACAGATATTTTCATCCACAAAATATCCATCTGCCATTAAAAACAAGCGACATTCACTTGAGATACTTCAATAAACCATTATCTTTGCAAAATATGATACAACATCGGGTTACACAATATATAGAAAAAGAAGGTTTATTCTCTTCCGAAAATAAAATTCTGGTGGCATTGAGCGGTGGTGCCGACTCAGTTGCATTGTTATGCATCCTGCATACAGCAGGTTACCGTTGTGAAGCTGCCCATTGTAATTTCCACCTGCGTGGTGAAGAATCAAATCGAGACGAGCAGTTCGTCCGCCAATTATGCGAAAAATATAAAATAAACCTGCATACCATTGATTTTGATACCACCCGATACGCAACCGAAAAACATATTTCCATCGAAATGGGCGCCCGTGAACTACGTTATAATTGGTTTGAAAAAACGAGAAAGGATTGCCAGGCGGATGTCATCGCTGTCGCCCATCATCAAGATGACAGCGTAGAAACAATATTGCTGAACCTCATCAGAGGAACAGGAATCACCGGTTTATTAGGAATCCGTCCCCGTAACGGAGTAGTCGTACGCCCTTTACTTTGTATTAATAGGGAAGAAATCATTCACTACCTTCAAAGTATCCAACAGGAATACGTAACCGACAGCACGAATCTGGAAGATGAATACACCCGCAATAAAATACGCCTCAACCTTCTTCCACTCATGCAGACAATCAATCCGTCCGTCAAAAACAACTTGATAGAAACCAGCAATTATTTAAATGATGTAGCCACTCTATATAATAAATATATAGAAGAAACTAAGACGAAAATCATTACAGCAGAAGGTATACGGATCAGTTCTCTGCTAAAAGAGCCAGCCCCCGAAGCCATCCTTTTTGAGGTGTTACATCCATTAGGCTTCAACTCTACACAAATAAAAGACATCGCCAGTTCGCTCCACAGTCAACCGGGAAAGCAATTTTGCTGTAAAGAATGGAGAATAATAAAAGATAGAGAATTCTTGTTATTGGAAGCCGTTCAATCTGTAAGCAAAGCGACTCCTCCTTTTCAGCTGATCAGAGAAGAACAAGAATATACTTCCGACTTTCAGATTCCACAAGAGAAACAAACAGCCTGTTTCGATGCAGACAAACTGAATGAAGAAATCTGTTGCCGGAAATGGCAGACCGGTGACACCTTTGTGCCCTTCGGAATGAAAGGAAAGAAAAAAATAAGCGATTATCTGACCGACCGCAAGTTCTCTATCAGCCAAAAGGAACGTCAATGGGTACTCTGCTGCGGAGAACGCATCGCATGGTTGATAGGTGAACGAACAGATAACCGCTTTCGTATTGACGAAACAACTAAACGGGTGATTATTTATAGAATGATCTGAGGAAGTTTCTGTTTTTTGAAACAGTCAGACAGCAAAGCTGCAAAAGGAGTATCATAGATTCGCGCTTTCCTAGTACAGGCTTTCACACAGGCACAACATTTGATACATTTAGTCTCATCCGTATGCAATTCATCTCCTTTCGTTATAGCTCCTACCGGACAACGCGTCACGCACAATCCACAATGAGTACACATACTCTCATCTTCTACCCACGGAGTACGGGGAAGAGGCATACCACTTTTGCGCAACTTAATAACCTTTCTCAAAAAACGGAACAAAGGAAAAAAAGGCTGACTCGGACGTGTGATGGCGCGCACATCTACCGGATAAAGTTTATCCATATTCTCGGCAGCCTGCACCTTTTCCATTATTTTTTTCCCAAAATCCGCAGCAAAAGCCAAATCAGAATTATCAGGACGTCCAGCTGAGATCGGATGCTTGTCAGTACTATACGAATGCTCCCCTATAAAAGTAGCCCCGGCAATCACCTTCATTCCATGAGGTGTGGCAAAAGTGTCCAACTCCATCAAAGCCTTTTCATAAGCCCGATTTCCATAGACCGCCACCAACACCGTAGGAGCATCCAAACCACGAATGTTCCGTAAACGTTCCATCGCTAAAGGAGCGACATGCCCTCCATATACAGGAACTACCACAATGGCTAATGCAGATGTAGGAATCACAACTTCCTCCGCTGCTTGCTGAGTTACATTTATAGGAAAAATATTTTTTATACCTGCCCCTTGAACAATCGCTTCCGCTATTTGTTTAGAAGTATGGGTGGGCGAAAAATAAATTAAATAAGCTTCATTTACTGTCATACTATTTTCTTTTATCTAGCAAAGATACACTTTTACGTGGAAAAAAACGGTTGATTGTATATGAATCCAAAAAAAATTATTATCTTTGCCCCGTTGAAACATTCTACGATTCAACATATACATCCCTAATTCATAATAAAGAACAAACATATATGCTCACATATCTATGGCCATGAGCTATAGCAATACTGTCCATAATTCAGCAAAAAAGAAATATTAATAACTTACCATACTATATGTATAACATTATCCAATTAAACGACAAAGATCTGTCGGAACTTCAAATTATTGCCAAAGAACTAGGCATAAAAAAAACAGACTCATACAAGAAAGAAGACCTTGTTTACAAAATACTCGATGAACAAGCTATTGTAGGAGCCACCAAGAAAGTAGCCGCAGACAAACTCAAGGAAGAACGCAAAGAAGAAAAGAAAAAGCGCTCACGTGTAACTCCGGCCAAAAAAGAGGACAAAGTGGTTTCCGCAACAAAGACCGGAGAAGTTACAAAAACAAAAGAAGCTGCTACTGCAAAAGCACAGCAAACTCCCAAAGAAGAAACAACAAACAAAGAAAAAGAAACTCCCGCCGTTGAAACCAAAGCAGAAAACGCTGTTACTCCTAAACGTAAAGTAGGCCGTCCGCGCAAAAATTCAGATACAACTGATAAAAAAGAAGTTGAAGAAACGAAGCAAGTAGCTTCAAACAGTGTCGAAGCGAAGCCTGTAGTTGCGGAGAAAACACCCGAAACAACGGAAAAAACAGCTCCGGCACAGCAACCATCTGCCGAGAAGAAAGAAAAGCCTAGCAAACCCACTGTGGAAAAAGATAAACCCGCTGCAGAAAAAGCTGTAGAAAAAAAGGTGGTTGCCAAACCGCAAAAGAAAGCTGAACCGGTTATCGACGAAGAAAGTAATATCCTGACCGGTGCTGACGATGATGATTTCATTCCAATTGAAGATCTGCCGTCTGAAAAGATTGAACTTCCGACAGAACTCTTCGGTAAATTTGAAGCAACAAAGACAGAGCCTGTGCAATCAGCTCCCGAACAAGTAGCCCCACCTCAGCAGCAACAGTCTCAATCTCAACAACAACGTCCACGCATTGTCCGTCCACGCGACAACAATAATGCAAACAATAACGCTAATAATAATTTCCAGCGTAACAACAACCAAAATCAAGGCCAAAATCAGAATCAGCACCAACAACGCTTGCCAATGCCACGCGCTACGCAGCAAAACAATGCGAGCGAAAACCTTCCGGCACAGCAACCGCAAGAGCGTAAAGTGATTGAGCGTGAGAAACCTTACGAATTTGATGACATCCTAAACGGAGTAGGAGTTTTGGAAATTATGCAGGACGGATACGGTTTCCTCCGTTCGTCCGATTACAATTATCTTTCCTCTCCGGATGACATCTATGTATCGCAATCTCAAATCAAATTGTTTGGCTTGAAAACAGGCGACGTAGTAGAAGGAGTGATTCGTCCGCCTAAGGAAGGAGAAAAATATTTTCCGCTAGTAAAAGTCTCGAAAATCAACGGACGTGACGCTGCTTTCGTTCGCGACCGTGTTCCTTTTGAACACTTAACCCCTCTCTTTCCGGATGAAAAGTTCAAACTCTGCAAAGGCGGTTATTCTGATTCTATGTCTGCCCGTGTAGTAGATCTTTTCGCTCCGATCGGTAAAGGTCAACGTGCACTGATCGTTGCTCAGCCTAAGACAGGTAAGACTATCTTAATGAAAGACATCGCCAACGCAATCGCAGCCAATCATCCCGAAGTATACATGATTATGTTGCTTATTGACGAACGTCCAGAGGAGGTGACCGACATGGCACGCAGCGTAAACGCGGAAGTTATCGCTTCCACTTTCGACGAGCCGGCAGAACGTCACGTGAAAATCGCGGGTATCGTATTGGAAAAAGCAAAACGTTTGGTAGAATGCGGTCATGACGTAGTAATCTTCTTAGACTCTATCACCCGCCTGGCACGTGCATACAATACTGTCTCTCCTGCATCAGGTAAAGTACTTTCCGGTGGTGTTGATGCAAATGCACTTCACAAACCGAAACGTTTCTTCGGAGCTGCACGTAACATCGAAAACGGTGGTTCACTGACTATCATTGCTACCGCCCTGATTGACACCGGTTCTAAGATGGATGAAGTTATCTTCGAAGAATTTAAAGGTACAGGTAACATGGAATTGCAGCTTGACCGCAACCTGTCTAACAAACGTATCTTCCCAGCTGTCAACATCACTGCATCCAGCACTCGTCGCGACGACTTGTTACTTGACAAAACAACTCTTGACCGTATGTGGATATTACGTAAATACCTTGCAGATATGAATCCGATTGAAGCTATGGATTTTGTAAAAGACCGTTTGGAAAAAACCAGAGATAACGATGAATTCCTTATGAGTATGAACAGCTAAAAAGGAAATCAACAAATATAATTCTTAAGAATGCAGATTAACACAGATTGCCGCAGATTAATTCTTATTATCTGTTCCAGTCTTGTGTTAATCTGCATTTTAATTACAGCCTATTCTACTTCTCTCCTCCTCGGCACTATTCCATTTTTGTACAAATTACTATCACTGACGTCCAAAACAACTCCCCTAGTCTTTTCTGCATTCTCTTTTTTGCTACTTTTGCTTCCAAATCAATTATTACTTAATTCTAACCAGAAATGAAAACGATTTATCCATTCATGGGATTAGCCTTATGTAGCGTAACAGCTCAGGCACAAGAAAAGCCCAATTTCCTGATTATCCAATGCGACCATTTAACACAACGTGTCGTAGGAGCTTACGGACAAACACAAGGTTGCACCCTCCCTATGGACGAAGTTGCTTCCAGAGGAGTGATCTTCTCCAATGCCTATGTGGGCTGTCCCCTCAGCCAACCTTCACGTGCAGCGTTATGGAGTGGTATGATGCCTCACGAAACAAATGTACGTTCCAATTCCAGTGAACCTATCAACACACGCATACCAGAAAACATACCGACATTAGGAAGCCTTTTCTCCGAAAACGGTTATGATGCAGTACACTTTGGAAAGACTCACGACATGGGTTCACTAAGAGGTTTTAAACATAAAGAACCGGTAGCCAAGCCATTTACCGATCCGGAATTTCCAGTCAACAACGATAGCTTCCTGGATGTAGGAACTTGTGAAGATGCAGTAGCCTATTTAAGTAATCCTCCCCAAAAGCCCTTTATTTGCATTGCCGATTTCCAAAATCCACACAACATATGCGGATTTGTAGGAGCAAACGAAGGAGTACACACCGATCGTCCTATTAGTGGTACTCTCCCCGAACTACCTGCCAATTTCGACGTAGAAGATTGGAACAACATACCTACTCCAGTACAATATATTTGTTGCAGCCATCGACGAATGACACAAGCCTCACATTGGAGTGAAGAAAACTACCGTCATTACATTGCCGCTTTCCAACATTATACAAAAATGGTATCCAAGCAAGTAGACAGCGTTTTAAAAGCACTCTATTCCACACCTGCCGGTAAGAATACTATTATAGTCATCTTAGCCGATCACGGTGACGGAATGGCCTCCCACCGTATGGTAACTAAACACATCAGTTTCTACGATGAAATGACAAATGTTCCGTTTATCTTTGCAGGACCCGGTATCAAACACCAGAAGAAGCCCGTAGACCATCTTCTCACACAACCGACACTCGACCTCTTGCCTACCCTTTGTGATTTAGCAGGAATTCCCGTCCCAGCCGAAAAAGCTGGAATCAGCCTTGCCCCGACATTAAAGGGAAAAAAGCAGATGAAAACTCATCCGTATGTAGTATCCGAATGGCACAGCGAATATGAATATATCACTACTCCCGGACGCATGGTACGTGGACCAAGATACAAATACACCCACTATTTGGAAGGTAACGGAGAAGAACTTTACGACATGAAGAAAGATCCGGGAGAACGTCAAAATCTCGCTAAAGATCCTAAATATGTCAAAGTTCTTACAGAACACCGTGCAATGCTCAATGACTATATCAAACATAGCAAAGATGATTACCGTACTCTGAAAGTGGACGCTGACCCACGTTGCAGAAAACATGCTCCAGGTTATCCCAATCACGAAGGTCTCGGAGCACGCGAAATTCTCAAAAATAAAATAAAATAAAATAATAAAAAGAGCGAGGATTGTTTTGTAATCTTCGCTCTTTTTACTTCTTTTGCAGATGAACTAACGGGCAAGCAGCTAATTATTAAGTGAATAAGCACAAACATCATATTATAGCAGTAGCTGTAGCCATGCTTATATCTGTTACTCTATATGCGGCGCACACCAACCAGGCACGCCTGTCTCTGCTAAAACCGTTAATCAAATACAATACACCATTCAGTACCGAGATTTCTACCGACAGTATCACTGTATGGGAAAAATTACTGGAACCCGAATTAGAAGAACAACAACATTATTCACTTTTATTCCAACTAAAGCTACTGACTGTCCGGGCATTAATTACAGAAGGCCATTTCAGTTTGGCCATAGACAAAGCGAACTCGATGTATCAAAAAGCGAAAGAGATGAGTTACCCGCTAGGAACAGCACTTTCGCTGCAAGCAATCGGAAATACTTACTTAAATTCATCAACGCCTTTAGCGGCAATAGAATCTTATAAAGAAGCATTAGAGATCATCTCCAAAGTACCTGATGCAGACCAATATGCCAAGACGATTTTAACTTGTATTATTCTGACAAAGCTTAAATTCTGGCAAATGGCAAATATAGAAGCAGATATCCGGCAATTGGAATCTCTTTCAAACAAAGACAAGAATCTAGGAGATGTTTTTTATCTTAATTATTGTCAGGCATTCTATAATATTCAGACGCATCACCTACCTGAAGCCCTTAATTATTTGCAACAAGCCGAGTCTATAAACCGACAATGCCAACATTCCTATTTCTTTTTGATGATTGAATATCTGTATGCTTGTTACTATACCGAATCAAAAGAATACACTAAAGCATTAAATATATTCGATACTATTTTATCACACACTCAAACAGCCGGTTCATACAAATCTCTTCTCATACTACAAGAACGAGCTCAGTTACTGGCATTGATGGGAAAGAATGAAGAGGCATGCCAAGCCTACGAATCCCTTAACACACTCAAAGACTCGTTGGATGCAACGAATTATATCCGGCAAATCAATACGCTTCATGCTCTTTACCAAATTGATAAAAATGAACTGGACAACCTAAACAGGCAAAAAATAATTCTCTATTGGAGTTGGCTCACGATCTCGTGTATTGTTATTAAGGCTTTGGAGGAGGCTTACCGAATGCTTACTGCAAAAGACCATCCCGTAGACCGAATTTCAGTACTGTCACAGTTAATATCAGTCACTAAAGAAAAGAAAGATAATCAAAGACTACTCAAATATATACAAGAACAAGAAAATATACTTTACAAACATATTGCCGAGAATCCGTTTTTGAAAGAGGGATTTACCGATGCATACCTTTTCAATGAACTTTTTTACAGTTATTATTATCTGAATATCAACGCTCCCGAACAAACATATCCCCATCTGATAAAATCTAAGGAATACTTAAATAAGAATACATATTTCACATACAGAATACTCTATTTCGATACACTCGCTCAATACAACCGAGCTATAGGAAAGTATCAGCAAGCCTTGAATTATATCGATACAACATTGACAATGCTGAAAAAGAATTTTCCCAACGACTATGCCGAACAGTTACTTGAAAAAGCAAGAATATGGAAACAGATAGGGCAAAATGAGAAAGCTATCCTATTCTACGAACAGGCGTTGTCCCTAAAAGATTCTGTCACAACAGTACTTTCAAACACCCAGATGAAACAGATAAAAAAGAGATACAATATAGAAAAGAATGAATTAGAACAGGAGAAACGAAATAACAGGACTCAACTCCTATATCTAGTTTTTATATTCGTTATTCTGATTTTGCTGTTTATTTTCATGGCAAGGCTCTTCATGATACGCAAAGCTTTAAAACATTCGGAATACGAAATCCGGAAAGCTATGGAAGCTGTGCGACAAACCAACGAAATGAAAAATCGCTTTTTGTCAAAAATGAGCTATAATATCCGTACTCCGCTCAACAATGTGGTCGGCTTTTCACAACTCATTGCCTGCGAACCGAATATAGACAAGGAGACAAGACAGGAATACACTAATATCATACACCAAAGTTCGGAGAAATTAATGAAACTCGTCAATGACGTTCTCGATTTATCCCGACTGGAAGCTCAAATGATGAAATTTCAAATACAAGATTATGATGTCATCGAACTATGTAAAGAGGTGTGTTATATGGCACGTGTACAAAATGAGCAAACAGGTATTAATGTCGATTTCTCTACCGAGATAGATAGTCCAATAATTATCCATACCGATACAAGACGACTGACACAGGCTTTACTCAGTGCATTGGTTTATCCGCAAGAGCATCGACAAGAGAGGAATATCCGCTTCATATTAAGCCGGGAAGGAGACGTATTACATTTCCAAATCAACAATTCACCTTTGGTAGATCCTTCGTTTGTATCGCAAGAGACCATCATACGGCATGATATCAACCTGTTATTATTACAGCATTTCGGTGGAAACTACTTCATAAATCAGAAAACTCCTGAAAATCCGGAAATAGTTTTCATCTACCCTATTGGTTCCGAATCGGAATAAAGCGTTATCTTTGCAAAATGTAAACTTAAACGCTTAATTATGTATACCAACAAACAAATTTGGAGTGTCAGTTACCCGATACTGCTAAGCTTGCTGGCACAAAATGTTATCAATGTCACTGATACGGCATTCCTCGGACACGTAAGTGAAGTAGCACTCGGAGCTTCCGCAATGGGAGGCTTGTTCTATATATGTGTATTCACCATTGCATTCGGATTCAGTACCGGTTCACAAATAGTTATTGCCCGGCGTAATGGCGAGGGACGTTATACAGATGTAGGTCCGGTTATGATTCAGGGAGTCATGTTCTTGTTTGCTATGGCATTGTTGCTGTTCGGCTTCACCAAAGCATTCGGAGGAGACATCATGCACTTGCTCATTTCTTCCGAGTCCATTTACGAAGGGACAATGGAATTTCTGGACTGGCGTATCTATGGTTTCTTCTTCTCATTCGTCAACGTTATGTTCCGGGCGTTATATATCGGTATCACACGCACCAAAGTATTAACAATCAATGCTGTTGTCATGGCACTGACCAATGTGATATTAGATTATATGCTGATCTTCGGAAAGTTTGGTATGCCCGAAATGGGAATTAAAGGAGCTGCTATTGCATCCGTACTGGCAGAAGCCTCCTCTATTCTCTTCTTCCTCATCTACACATATATCACAGTCGACTTGAAAAAATACGGTCTGAATCGATTACGCACATTCGATCCGGCGTTATTGATACGGATTCTGAGTATTTCCTGTTTCACAATGCTACAATACTTCCTGTCGATGGCCACTTGGTTCGTATTTTTCGTAGCCGTTGAACGATTGGGACAGCGGGAACTGGCTATCGCCAACATCGTCCGAAGTATTTATGTAGTATTGCTAATCCCGGTCAATGCGCTGGCAACCACGACCAATAGCCTTGTGAGCAATGCTATCGGTGCAGGAGGTATCCGATACGTAATGCCGCTCATCAACAAAATCGCCCGGTTCTCATTTTTCATTATGCTAGGGCTGGTTGCACTATCAGCATTGTTCCCACAGTTCCTGCTTTCCATTTACACCAGTGAAAACGCACTCATTACAGAATCCGTACCTTCAGTATATGTCATCTGTTGCGCCATGCTGATTGCATCGGTAGCCAATGTCGTGTTCAATGGTATCTCAGGAACAGGAAACACACAAGCGGCTTTGTTGCTCGAAACGATCACAATAATCATCTACGGCTCATATATCATCTTCATTGGAATGTGGCTGAAAGCACCGATTGAAATCTGCTTTACAATTGAGATACTGTACTATACCTTACTGCTGATAACAAGTTATATTTACCTCAAAAAAGCAAAATGGCAGAATAAAAAGATATAAATACGAGAGATTTTTGTACATTTGCAGGCTCAAATATTAATTAGTAATTAAACAACTATGTTCGATAATTTAAGTGAAAGACTAGAACGGTCATTCAAGATTCTGAAAGGTGAAGGCAAAATCACCGAAATCAACGTAGCGGAGACGCTGAAAGACGTACGCAAGGCTCTTCTTGATGCCGACGTAAACTACAAAGTGGCAAAGAATTTCACTGATACGGTGAAAGAGAAAGCGCTTGGTCAGAACGTGCTTACGGCAGTGAAACCGAGCCAGTTGATGGTGAAGATTGTGCACGACGAACTTACTCAGTTAATGGGAGGAGAGACAGCCGAGATTAATATCGATTCTCGCCCGGCAGTAATCCTGATGTCAGGTCTGCAAGGTTCGGGTAAGACTACTTTTTCCGGCAAATTGGCACGAATGCTGAAAAGTAAAAAGAATCGCAAACCGTTGCTGGTAGCTTGTGACGTATATCGTCCGGCAGCTATCGAACAGTTACGCGTATTGGCAGAACAAATAGAAGTACCGATGTACTGCGAACTGGACAGCAAAAATCCGGTAGAAATCGCACAGCACGCTATTCAGGAAGCTAAAGCTAAAGGATACGATCTCGTCATTGTCGATACCGCCGGACGTCTGGCAGTAGACGAACAAATGATGAACGAGATTGCAGCCATCAAAGAAGCAATCAACCCGAACGAAATTTTGTTCGTGGTAGACTCCATGACCGGTCAGGATGCAGTAAATACAGCCAAAGAATTTAACGATCGTCTGGACTTTAACGGTGTAGTACTGACCAAACTCGATGGTGACACACGTGGCGGTGCAGCTCTTTCCATCCGTTCGGTAGTCAATAAACCTATCAAATTCGTCGGTACAGGCGAAAAGTTGGACGCAATAGATCAGTTCCACCCGGCCCGTATGGCCGACCGTATTCTCGGTATGGGTGATATCGTATCACTGGTAGAACGTGCGCAAGAACAATATGACGAAGAAGAAGCTAAACGCTTGCAGAAGAAGATTGCAAAGAATCAATTTGACTTCAATGACTTCCTCAGCCAGATTGCCCAAATCAAGAAAATGGGTAACTTGAAAGATCTTGCCTCCATGATTCCAGGAGTAGGAAAAGCAATCAAAGATATCGATATTGACGATAATGCGTTCAAAAGTATCGAAGCTATCATTTACTCCATGACTCCGGCAGAGCGTTCCAACCCGGAAATATTGAACGGTTCACGTCGTACACGTATCGCCAAAGGTAGCGGAACGACCATTCAGGAAGTCAATCGCCTGCTGAAACAGTTTGACCAGACTCGCAAGATGATGAAGATGGTTACCAGCAGCAAAATGGGCAAAATGATGCCGAAGATGAAAAGATAATCCACCAATAAATACCTTGAAAATATGACACTGATAGATGGAAAAGCAATTTCCGAACAAGTGAAACAAGAAATTGCCACTGAGGTAGCTGAAATTGTTGCACGCGGTGGTAAACGCCCGCACTTGGCAGCTATCCTCGTAGGGCACGACGGTGGCAGTGAAACATACGTAGCCGCCAAAGTAAAAGCCTGCGAAATTTGTGGATTCAAATCTTCTCTTATTCGTTATGAGAGTGATGTGACTGAAGAAGAACTGCTGGCCAAAGTGCGTGAGCTGAATGAAGACAATGATGTAGACGGTTTTATCGTTCAGCTTCCGTTGCCGAAACATATCTCCGAACAGAAGGTAATCGAAACAATCGACTACCGTAAGGACGTGGACGGTTTTCATCCGATCAATGTAGGGCGTATGTCTATCGGACTTCCTTGCTATGTATCTGCTACTCCTAATGGTATTCTTGAATTACTAAAACGCTATCAGATAGAAACTTCGGGTAAAAAGTGCGTAGTTCTCGGACGTAGTAATATCGTAGGCAAACCAATGGCTGCATTAATGATGCAGAAAGCATATCCGGGAGATGCGACTGTTACCGTATGCCACAGCCGCAGCAAAGATCTGGTAAAAGAATGCCAAGAAGCCGATATCATTATCGCTGCTTTGGGACAACCTAATTTCGTAAAAGCCGGAATGGTGAAAGAAGGCGCGGTAGTAATCGACGTAGGTACCACCCGCGTACCGGATTCCACTAAAAAATCCGGATTCAAACTGACAGGTGATGTTAAGTTCGACGAAGTGGCACCCAAATGCTCCTACATCACTCCGGTACCAGGTGGTGTCGGACCGATGACGATTGTATCGTTAATGAAAAATACACTTTTAGCCGGTAAGAAAGCCATCTATCAATGAGATACACATTGTTCTTGGTAATCATATTTCTCTCCTTGTCTTGCACTTCACGGTCGCAGACAAGGAGAGATTCTATTAATAACAACTCGCTTGACACACTCTCGGCTAGCAAAAGTTGCATACCTGCCGATACTCTCCGTATTCTCTTTGTGGGAGACCTTATGCAACACCAGGGGCAGATCAATGCAGCACGAACCGCTAAAGGATATGACTATACTACCTGCTTCGAGTATGTCAAAGAGGAAATAGGGAAAGCAGACCTCGCCATAGCTAATCTTGAGGTGACTTTTGGAGGAAAACCATACAAAGGTTATCCTGCTTTCAGTGCACCGGATGAGTTTCTCACCGCCATACACAATGCCGGATTTAATGTCCTTGTCACAGCCAACAATCATAGTCTTGACCGTGGCAAACCGGGATTAGAACGTACGATCCGCTTAATCGACTCCTTGTCCATTCCTCACGCCGGAACATATATAAATCCCGAAGAACGTGAAAAGAAATATCCACTCATTCTTGAAAAAAACGGATTCCGCATTGCTCTACTCAACTATACGTATGGTACGAACGGCATATACGTTACTCCTCCTAACATCATCAATTATATTGATACCGCAATCATTGCCAAAGATATAGAAACAAGTAAAGTAATGAAACCCGATGTTATTATCGCCTGTATGCACTGGGGAATCGAATACCAGTCGTTACCGGATAAGGAACAGAAATTCCTTGCAGACTGGTTGATTCGAAAAGGAGTAAACCATGTGATCGGTTCCCACCCTCACGTTGTTCAGCCAATTGAAGTTCGTGAAGACAGTGTGACAAATGATAAAAATCTTGTAGTTTATTCATTGGGAAATTATATTTCCAATATGTCTGCACGTCACACAGATGGAGGACTTATGGTAAAGATGGAGTTGGTAAAAGACAGCATAACCCGTCTCAACAAATGTGAGTATAGTTTAGTATGGACTGCCCGACCTACACAATCAGGAAAGAAAAATCACCAATTACTCCCTGTCAACTTACCGACAGACTCCATTCCGGTAAATGCCCGTAACTCTCTGAAGATCTTCGTAAATGATACGCGATCCCTCTTCAGCAAGTACAATCGAGGAATAAAAGAATATACTTTTTACAAAAAAAAGTAGTAGAATCTTTTGGAGATTAAAAGATAATATCTATCTTTGCACCGCGTTAGAGAAACGCAGATATGGTGGCTGTAGTTCAGTTGGTTAGAGCGTCAGATTGTGGTTCTGAATGTCGTGGGTTCGAGTCCCATCTGCCACCCAAGATAAGTCCTTATAAGTTAAATACTTATGAGGGCTTTTTTATTGATGGTAGTAGGTATTTAGAGACTGAAATCAGGCTCAGTAGAAATTTAGGCTCAGCAGATTCTTCGATAAAAACAAGTTGGAATTCTTATCTCAATCTGTATTTTATTACAATACATGATGAAAATTGAAATTAAACTTATAACTTTGAAGAAAGTTAATGTGATACACCATGATACAGAAATTCTTGCAAACATATAAGGAGGCGTTCGGTAATGCAGTTCCACTTCCTGTCACTTTCGGATATAGCCATATACCTGTTACAGAGATAAATAAAATACCGCGTTGCATGATAGGTAGCATTCGCAAAGTATGTGAAGGTGATTCACTAACTCTAAGTGCCGACAATGTACTGTGCGGTGGAGGAAGCCTGTACACTGCCTTTGCCCCTATGCAAGAAAGGCTGCCCAAATTTGTGTCAGAAACGGAACACTACAAGCAGACTCCCGAACAAATCAAGAAATACATACATCGCTTAGACATCCACCTGACGGATAAGCCTTATTTGAATTTTGTCCGTATGGATAAACTATCCTCTCTCGATGAAATGGAAGGTATTTTGTTTTTCGCCACACCTGATATACTTTCGGGCTTGTGTACATGGGCTTTTTATGATAACGATGCAGATGATGCTGTATGTACACGGTTCGCATCGGGATGTTGTAGCATTGTGACCTTTGCCATACAAGAGAACCGGAAGAATGGTCGAAGTTGCTTTATCGGTATGTTAGATCCGTCCGCACGTCCGTTGATACCGACAAATGAGCTTACCTTTGTTATACCAATACACCGTTTCCATGAAATGATGCAGACAATGGAACATTCCGCTTTGTTCCAAAAGGCATATTCCATAGTAAGAAAACGAATAAATGGAAAGATAGGGAAATGAAAAGAACTTACGGAACGCGAAGTTGCCAAAAAGCTACAGCAGCCGCAGCAGCCACATTAAGTGAATCAACACCATACGACATCGGAATACGGACTACGTAATCAGCCTCAGCAATCGTTTCATGTGCGAGCCCATCCCCTTCACTACCCACCACAATAGCTAATTTAGATTCAGCCATCAAGATAGGATCATCAATGGAAACCGAATTATCTGTAAGTGCCATAGCAGCTGTACGAAAGCCCAAATTACTAAGATCAGAGAGAGAACCGTCCATCCATGTCCACGGAATACAGAAAACAGCTCCCATAGATACTCTGACCGCACGGCGATTCAACGGATCACAAGAATTGCGCCTCAGCAATACAGCATCCATCCCTAATGCTGCCGCCGAACGAAAAATAGCACCAATATTAGTGGCATCAACAACGCCGTCAATCACGACAATACGCCGGGCCTCATGACAGATTTCTTCCACCCTACGTAAAATAGGACGATGCATTGCACAAAGGACACCGCGCGTCAGAACATAACCAGTAAGCTTAGAAAGCAATTCCCTGCTACCAGTATAGACTGGTAAATCATTACTATATCGTTCTATTACATCAGAAGCATCACCAATAATATGTTTATGTTCACACAAAATTGCCAAAGGCTCATAGCCAGCCTCTAAGGCCCTTCTGATAACCTTCGGACTTTCTACTATAAAAAGCCCTTTATCAAGTTCAATGTGATTACGCAACTGAGCTTCAGTGAGAGCACTGAATATCTCAACTCCAGGATGAGATAAAGATGATATTTCAATAATAGGCATAATAGATTATTTATAAATTGCTACTTTAATAGCCCCATCCAACTTGTTTTCAAAGACACGGTAAGCCTCCTCAATCTCATTCAACGGAAATCGATGCGTAATAAGAGGAGTAGTATCAATTTTCCCTTCCTCAATCAGTTTGAGAATCTCGGCACAATCACAACCATCCACTCCACCTGTTTTAAAAACCAAATTCTTGCCATACATATCAGGTAAAGGAAGAAGTTGTGGTTTATCATAGAGGGCTACAATCGTGACAATAGCATTAGGACGGGCACAATTCCAAGCCAAATGGAAGGAATCGTCACTCCCTGCCACTTCCAAAACAACATCTGCACCACCATGGTCACTGTTCTTGAGAACAAAATCCTTGCAGTTTTCCGGTTCAGTCACCAACACATCAGGATAATGCTCGCGGACAAACCGAATTCTTTCAGGAGACTTCTCACAGATAATAATGCGTTTTGGCTTCTTCAGCATCACACACAACAAAGTACAAATCCCGGTAGGTCCGGCACCGATAATCAGAACAGTATCTTCCGCGGTTATTTCCGAGATACGTGCTGCCCAAAAACCTGTTGCAAGCACATCACCGACAAACAAAGCTTGTTCATCACTCACTGTATCCGGAATACGATTCAAACCTTGATCCGCATAAGGAACTCTGACATATTCCGCCTGACCGCCATCAATTCGACAACCTAAAGCCCAACCGCCATTAGGATCAGTACAGTTATTCACATATCCATGCTTACAGAAAAAACACTCACCGCAGAAAGTTTCGACATTCACAGTCACCCTGTCACCAGGCTTCACCGAAGTGACATCAGCCCCTACTTGTTCTACCACACCTACCATCTCATGCCCGACAGTTATTCCGGGCACAGCACGCGGCACACTGCCATGTTTAATATGAAGATCACTGGTGCAGATGCTACCAAGTGTTACACGCACGACTGCATCCCGTGAATCCTTTATTTCCGGTCTTGCTTTCTCCTGCAATTCAAACTTTCCGTGTTCAATATATGTGTATGCAAGCATAATATCCTCCTCGTTCATTAATATATACCTTGCAAAGATAATGATTTCATTGGCAAAACAAATCTCTTTTATCACGTTCAATACTCCCAAACCGAATCTCACTCTATATTTATAACAATACAAAGCTGAATAAAGTCATTCACTGTTTTTTCTACTTCAGCTTTGATATTCTGGAAAATATTCTTACTTTTATATCCTAAATAATAAATAAAAACAGCAGCATGACTTATTATATTTACACACAAGCCTATGATAGATACTTCCGAAAATCTGATTATTATAAAAGGTCAAATCAAGACTCCTGAAATAGAAAGTTGCCAAAATCATAATGGCAACTATAAGGTAGTATTCCGGAATGTTCCCAGTGCGTATACTTACAAAGAAGAAAATGTCCTTTGGCTGACTGATCCGGACAAACCGGACCCCAATAATTATCAAATAATCAGTAAAGGGAGAACTTTATCAAACATCAAAGCCTTATCTATTTTTAAGGCCGGATCACACAGCTATTGGCACATTCGTTTTCTGAATGGTAAAGAGTATGATTACAGAGAAAAGGACTTAGAAATTATCGAATCATGCTTGGGAGAGAGTCGTTCGAAAAGTATATTCGAATATTTGAAGAAAGTTGCCGATGCGAACGAATTGAAAGCTGATGACGGAACGAAGCTATTGGCAAAACAATATGAAAAGATTCATTTCATCGCAAACAACAGAGCTATTGCTGTATATCTGAATCCTCAAAAATATAAAATGCAGACCCAGACTGCCTCAACCTTGATTTTTCCTTTCGGTTGTAATGCAAGCCAGCAAAAAGCAGTCCAGGCAGCTTTTGAGAACCAAATCAGTGTTGTGCAAGGACCTCCGGGAACTGGAAAGACCCAAACGATTCTGAACATCATTGCCAATATCCTTGTGCGTGGTAAGACTGTTCAGGTAGTATCTAATAATAACTCCGCCATCGTCAATGTACTTGAGAAGTTATCCAAATACGATATGGGATTCATTGTTGCATTGCTTGGTAGCACAGCTAACAAAGAGAAATTCATCGAAACTCAAGAAGAGGAAAAACAATATCCGGAGGACTTTGAGTCATGGCATGATACGGATGCCGACCAACCTCAATTTCTCAATCAGATACATCATCAGACAGAAGAACTAAAAAGCATATTTTCCAAACAGGAACGCCTTGCCATGGCAAGACAGGAAATACAAGCTTTAAAAATAGAGTGGCAACATTATCTACAAGAGTTCGGAACAAAAGAATTTACTCTCCAACAACGGAAAAGTTCCAGCTCGGCAGACCTTCTGAATTTATGGAATGAATGTCAACAATTTGCAGAAAAAGAACAATCATCAAGTTTTCGGGGAATAGCTGCTTTTATTCAACGGTTGAAATGGTTCTTCTTTAAATTCAGGAGCAAAGCGATTTGTAAAATCCCCGATAAAAGTTTCTATAACCGGGAGATGAGTTTGATTATCGCCGACTTCCAAATCTTATTCTACCAAACAAAGTATGCAGAGCTGGAAGTCGAAATAGACACATTAGAAAAGGAGCTTGCCAACAAAGATGCAGCAGAAATGGCTAGACAAATGGCCGATACATCAATGAAATATCTAAAGAATCAGTTATTTCATACCTATGGCAATAATCATGACAAGCCCATCTTTACGCTCCCTGATCTAAAAAATAATTGGCGAGAGGTACAGAAAGAATACCCTATTATCTTAAGTACGACCTTTTCATCATTAAGCAGTCTGCAACGAGATGCCGTATATGATTATATCATTATGGACGAAGCATCACAGGTTTCCGTTGAAACCGGAGCTTTAGCCTTGTCATGTGCTAAAAATGCAATCATTGTCGGTGACACCATGCAACTTCCCAATGTAGTCACGGAAGAAAATAAGGAAAAGCTAAACTTTATCGCTAATGCGTGCCTGATTAAGCCGGAATATGATTGTGCCAATATGAGTTTTTTGCAATCCATCTGCAAAGTTATTCCGAATATACCGCAGACCTTGTTACGGGAACATTATCGATGCCATCCCCGAATCATCAACTTCTGTAATCAGAAATTTTATGGTGGAGATCTTGTCATCATGACACGTGATAAAGGAGAAGAGGATGTCATTTGTGCCATACGGACAGCCAAAGGTAACCACTCCCGCAGCCACATGAATCAACGGGAAATAGATGTCATCAAAGAAGAAGTACTACCGAATCTATCTTATGAAACAGATGAAATTGGCGTCATAGCTCCATATAACAAACAAGTAGATGCAGTAAAATCCGCACTTGAAGAGGATATTGATGTCGCAACAGTCCATAAATTTCAGGGAAGAGAAAAGGATGCTATCATTATGACCACTGTCGACGATGTCATCACTTCCTTTTCCGACGATCCAAACCTGCTCAATGTTGCTGTTTCGCGGGCTAAGTCACAATTCTATTTAGTCGTATCGGGAAACGAACAACCCAAAGACTGCAATATCAGCGATTTGATTGCTTATATCGAATATAACAATGGTACTGTTTCCACCAGTAAGATTCATTCTATATTCGATTATCTATATGAGCAATATACAGATGCCCGAATTGCCTATTTGAAGAAACACAAGAAAATATCCGAATACGATTCCGAGAATCTTACATTCGCCTTACTCGAGGATATCCTGAAAGAGAATATCAATATGCGTCATTTGAATATTATTTGCCATTTACCACTCTATATGTTGATTCAGGATTATTCTCTATTGAATGAAGAGGAAAGCAAATATGCTGCAAATATAAACACTCATATTGACTTTCTGATTTATAATCGTGTGAGTAAACAACTGGTATTGGCTATTGAAACAGATGGTTATACATTCCACAAATTAGGGACGAGTCAGTCAGAACGTGATATTAAAAAGGATCATATCTTAGAGTTGTACGGAATTCCGTTGGTGAGATTGTCTACTATTGGTAGTAATGAGAAGAAAATTATTGGAGATAAGTTAAGTGAAGTATTAAACTTGCATTAGAATGTTCATTGCAAATCATATTTTTTTTAGAATAGGAGTTTCTGCATATTCTAACAACCAAAAAAATAAATTTTACTCCAACTATAACAATCACATCAATAATAATGCCTACATTTACTTCTCATTTAAAGTACGACAGCACAACTAAAAATTAACGCAACTGAAGTATTATAGATTACGATGAACAAGTCAATAAACATACTTGATAAAGAATATCTGCAATGGGTGAAAGACCTTTGCGGTCGCTATCGTCAAAGCCAAATAAAGGCAGCGGTGAAAGTAAATGTGGAACAGTTGAAATTCAACTGGCTTTTAGGTCGTGACATTGTTGAATTGCACGTAGAAGAACGCTGGGGCGAAAGTGTTATCACTCGATTGAGCAAAGATTTACGTGAAGCCATACCCAATGCAGCTGGTTTATCAAAGAGCAATATTTACTATTGTAGGAAGTTTTATTTGTTATACAAGGATGCTCTGAAAACTTTCCACCAACTTGGTGGAAAAAATGAAACGGAATTATTCCACCAAGTTGGTGGAATATTTGAGGTCCCATGGAGACACCATTGCTTGATAATGGATAAAGTGAAAGACGATATAGACAAAGCTCTGTTCTATGTTCACCAGACGGTGGAGAACGGCTGGAGTCGTAGTATGCTGCTCAATTTCATTAGCACCGACCTTTATGAGCGGCAGGGCAAGCACTGACTAACTTTACAAAAACATTGCCTGATGCGATGAGCGACCTTGCACAGGAGTTGACCAAAGACCCCTACAATTTTGCTTTCACAGGTATAACTGGGCGTTACAATAAACGATTGCTCAAAGATGCTCTACTGAATAACATTACCCGATTCCTGATAGAACTAAACTATATCGCACGTTTCATTACTCAATCAATACGATAAGCGATACATAAAATAATATTTATATTGCTAAATTTTCCCATTTACAGGGTCATTTACAGGGTCTTTACAGAGGCAAGTTCTAAATCAATATAAAAAATACGGTCCTGCTGACCCGTTGCATTACATATCTATGCCGAAGTCTAGGATACAGTGGGGGCATTAACCCTCCACACGGGGACAGAACCGTAATATCGCGAAACTACGAACATATTAAAAATATGTTCGTAATCGTTTACGACTAAAGGCTCCTTGGCTTTCAGTCGGCAAAATAGACATGTAATGCCCTACAAAGATAAGACTATTTCCTTATAAAGCCAATAAAATCAATGTTTTATTATAAAATAATGCAGAATGGTATATAAAAATCTCAATAAAAAGATACGACCCTGATCCCCCGCTGCATTACAAATCTATTAGCCGCAGCCTAGGATATGAGTGGGGTAATTAACCTACCACACGAGGAACACAGAGCCGTACTATCATTAACTGCAAAGTATATATACCTGCAACTGACGACAACTAAGGATCTCCTAAGACATATAAACGACTTAAATATTGTAATGCAATACAAAGGTGAACATAAAATCCGAGAAAACCAAAGCACCAAGCATTATTCTTATAGCAAATGCACATTATATATCGCCTAAGATAAAATGACTGATATTTTAAAGAATTGAATCTAAACAGAAAAATCACCTTTGAAACACAATGTAACAAAGGTGATTTATTTGCACTAATTTCATTTCAGAGGATGTAAATTAAACTGTGTCAGCAAAGATTAAAATAAAATATTAACTTTGCTAACACAGTTTTTTTGAAAATATACCTACTATCTATATTACACAGAATAATATTGTCGTTATGAATAATACTCATGCAATAAACCACTTTTGTTTATTACTTTAAAACCACATACGCCACATTATGAGAATGTGCCGTTTGAGGTGCCGAAAGGATGGGTGTGGAC